>Ga0265293_10003046_pt1 | contig 31968 bp, 29 predicted proteins | sample Munlanlewell138R_FD_192505 | JGI IMG/M metagenome (GOLD analysis project Ga0265293, IMG submission 192505) | Leachate microbial communities from a municipal landfill in Southern Ontario, Canada - Leachate well 138R | ecosystem: Engineered > Solid waste > Landfill > Unclassified | place: Canada... | reverse complement strand
CACTTATGGCCATATCGTTAATCTGTTTTTTGAAAAATATGTGGAAGAAAGAATTGTCCAACCGACTTTCATTTACGGACATCCAATTGAAATCAGTCCTTTGGCCAAAAAAGCAAAAGATTCGCGTTTTACCGAAAGATTTGAACTCTTTATTAATAAAAAAGAATATGCTAATGCCTTTTCGGAATTAAACGATCCGATTGACCAAAAAGAACGTTTTGAAAATCAATTAAAGGAAAAAGATTTAGGCAATGAAGAAGCAACCGAAATGGATATCGACTATATCGAAGCCTTAGAGTACGGAATGCCGCCAACCGGCGGATTGGGTATCGGGATTGATCGAACTGTGATGTTGCTGGCTAACGTTGATTCGATTAGGGATATAATCCTTTTTCCCCATATGCGCATTAAAAAGTAAAAAGCCGAAATCCCGGCTTTTTTTATATGTTTAATTCCTCACTAATTAACGCAAAAATCTCTAAAGTTGTAAGGGTGCCCACCGGAATATATCCTTCGAGCAATACATTAAAATCATCAAATATTTCGGTATTTATCGGTTTCCGTTCCCGAATAATTTCATCTATTTTATCGGCAATTTTTTTTATTGCGGTCTTGGTTTCTTCGCAATATAAGTTTTTATCTTTTAATGAATCTTCCAAATCACCTAAATAAAGACTATAATTAATAAGCATATCATATTCTTTAAAAGAGATGACATCCTTTTGAAAATATATTTCATAATATAATTTCATTTCTTCTAATTGTTCATGCATATAAGAAAAGCCAACTTCAAAAATAACATGCATTTCCTCATCAATTTTATTTCCTTTAGCGGCTAAATCGCTTATATAATCCAAAACAAGCATTATATCAAAAATTCGGTCGTAAAGTTGTATTTGTTTTTCTTTCATCATCATGATAAAATCATGATTTTGCAATAAATAAGCCTTATAATCATTATAGTTTATCATTATTTTGCCTTAAACAATTGTTTAAATTTTATTTTTCCTCTTTGGTTTGGCTTTAGGTTATTTTGCACCAGTTTTCTTAGGGCTTCAACCGATCCTTCAACAATATCATTTTTATCAATAACTAAACCCCGCTCTTTATCTATATAAAGGTAAAAACATTTTTCCGTTTCGTAGACACTTTCGAAATGTTCCCATCCCAATACCGCTTTTCCTTCAATGCCTTCAATAAATCTTACTATTTTCGCTTTGGTAATTTCAATAAACTCCAACCGATCGCCGCGCTCTTTTTTATTTTGTCTAATGATAGCATTAACTCGGCCAAAAGTAAAAGTCGGAACCGTACCAATAATTAAAGCAGCAAAACCCCAAGCTATATAAAGATTGGTCATTGATGTTTCTTCAGAATAATTCATAGTGGCTTTTACAGCTAAATAAAGCGCCAACACTATTGCAAGCAATAAAAAATAAACCGAAAAGGATTTTCTAAACATATGAAACAAATAAAATCGACGATGTAACTTTTCATCATATTCACTTTTTATCAATATTTTATCCATGTCGTCTCCTTTAAATTATGTTTATTATATCATAAAACAGGCAAAAAGTTAATATTTTTATTTAATAAATTACGCAAAATAAGGTAATGCAAAATAATTATTATTGATATTCTAAAAATGTGTTATAATATTATTCGAGGTTAATAATTATGGATTATTTAATAAAATCTTTGGTTAACGACGGAAGAATTCGTGTTTACCTAGCAAAGACTACCGATGTATGTAATGATGCCATTAGGATTCATGATTTATGGCCAAGTGCCGCATCGGTTTTAGGAAAAACCATGACAATTGCTCTAATAATGGGAGCAATGTTAAAGGGAGATGAAGCCCTAACCATAAAAATTGACGGAAATGGGCCCATCGGACAAATAATAGTCGATAGTAATGCAAAAGGGGAAGTGCGGGGATATGTCAGTAATCCTCATGTTCACTTCAGTCGAAAGGGAAAATTGGATGATATATCAACCCTGGGCTATAACGGATATATTGATGTCATCAAAGACTTAAAACTAAAAGATCTATATACTTCAACTGTACCGCTACAAACCGGTAGTTTAGCAAAAGATTTTACTTATTATTTTCTTCACAGCGAACAAACTCCAACATTAACGAGTCTCGGTATAAAAATAAAAGAAAATAATACCTCTGAAGTATCAGGCGGCATTATCATCCAATTGATGCCAAAAGCAACCGAGGACGATATCTTATTAATTGAAAGAAAAGAAAAACAACTATCTTCTCTCTCTGAATTATTATTAAAACACCATAATTTAGAAGATATAATGACAGAACTCTTTCCGAATAATCACCGTATTCTCTCGACTATGCCAATTTCATTTAAATGCCATTGCAGTAAGAATTCTTTTGCCCGTGGCATTGCGACATTAGGGATAACAGAAATAAATAATATTATCGAAGAAGACGGCAAAGCGGAAGTCGTTTGCCATTATTGCCACGCGATATATAATTTCAACATACAAGACCTGGAAATCATTAAGAAAGGATTAAAACAAAAATGAAAACACTAAAATTTGCAGAAAAAATACTATCAATTCCCAGTCCCAGCGGTTATACAAAAAAAATTATCAATTATCTGGCCGAAGAATGTAAAGACAGAAACTTAATTTATGATATCTCACCTAAAGGCAATTTGATAATTAATTTAGAAGGGAAAAATGATTATACGGTCGGTCTATGCGCTCATGCCGACACTTTAGGAGCTATGATAAAAAGCATCAACCATGACGGAACATTAAAATTCACCGTAATCGGCGGGCCTTTACTACCCACCTATGATGGTGAATACTGTTATATCATTACCCGCGATGGCCAAGTTTTCACCGGAACATTTCTTGCTGACAGCCCTTCGGCTCACGTTTATCAAAATGCTAAGTCGCTTGAACGAAACGAAAAAAATATGCATATTCGGTTAGATGAAAAAGTCAAAAATAAAACCGAAGTCCAAAACTTAGGAATCGCACCGGGTGATTTTGTATCGGTTGAACCAAAAACCATTATAACAAAAAACGGATTCATTAAGTCGCGCTTTTTGGATGATAAAATCAGTGTTGCCATTTTATTTTCAGTTATTGATGAAATAATCTCCCATAAAATTCAATTAAAAAATAATGTGAAAATTATTATTACTGCTTATGAAGAAGTAGGTCATGGCGCTTCTTCAATTCCTGAAGTTAATGAGTTAATTGCCGTTGACATGGGGTGCGTTGGCGCCGATTTAAGTTGTACCGAATATGATGTTTCTATTTGTGCCAAAGACAGTTTTAGTCCTTATGATTTTGACATTACCAATCATCTAGTAAAAATTGCAAAAAAATTAAAACTTAGTTATGCGCTCGATATTTATCCCTATTATGGCTCTGATGTGTCAGCAGCCTTAAGGAGTGGCAATAATATTAAGGGGGCCTTGATTGGGCCCGGTGTAAGTGCTTCCCACGGTATGGAAAGAACGCATCTTGATGCTGTTAACAACACAATTCGTCTGATAATCGGCTATTTAAGTTAAAAACGAACGTTACCGTTCGCTTTTTTTTATTTTTATTATTTCACGATAAAGATGATTAAGCGGTAAACCCATAACATTATAATAGTCGCCTTCAATTCGTTTGATATACTTGCCAAAATTTCCTTGAATGGCATAACCGCCTGCTTTATCATAAGGTTCCTCAGTTTGAATATAGGCTTCAATTTCGTCTGGAGTCATACCATCAACAAAAACTTTTGTTTTCTCAATAAAAAAACGTTGTTTATTATTTAAAAAAATTACCACTCCGGTAAAAACATAATGAAAATTATTACTTAATGCTGTGATCATTTTTCGCGCTTCTTCAATATTATGAGGTTTCCCCAAAATATTATCTTCAAAAACAACAATAGTATCGGCGCAAACAATTACACTGTCAGGAAATTTGGTTAATATTGCCTTGCCTTTTTTAAAGGCAGCCTGTTTCACATAATCTGAAGCGCTTGTGTAATGAATAATATTCTCATCAACATCAACAGCATCAACAATAAAATCAAAGCCTAAAGTTGCCATCAACTCCTGCCGACGAGGCGATTTAGAACCCAAAACTATTTTCATTCTACACCTGCAGCCGTTAAATGTTTACTTACTGTTTCAATAATTTCCTGTCTTTTTTCTAAGTCGGGAAAAGCACCGGCAGCAAGTTCTAAGGCCCATATTACAGCACCGGTTGCCGGGGGTACATTCAACATTAAAATCCGACATTCCTTGCCGCTATATTTTGTTAAAGCATCGGAAAAAGCTTTTATCATTACCGGCGAAGCTCCTTTTACCCAGACACTGCCGGCCAGAACAACATCCACAGGTGAATCAAAATCAAGATTAACAATCGCACCAGCTGCTGACTTGGAACAACTTATTCCGACCGATTCTAAAATTTCAATTGCGACTTCGTCGCCTTTATTTGCTTCAGAAAAAACGGCAAGAGTTAAACCCATATAATCGAACCGGCGCATTACAATGAAATCACTAATCGCTTCCATCAGAAAATATTTATCGGAAACTCCTAACATCCCCATAACAATATTATACAACGATGTCGGTTTTCCAAAGCGATAAGCGGTATTATAAACGGCACGGACCGCCAATCTGGCAATATAACCGCCGCCGGCATCATCACCGACAATCCAACCGATACCGCCAACTTGTAAGTAATTACCGTGTTTATCTATTGCACCGCAAGAAGTACCGGTTCCGTTAATCGAGCAAACGCCATACCCTTTTTCAGTAATTGCTTTAATCCCAAGAAATGAATCATTTACGACTTTGAAATTTTTAAAACCAATATCGGCAACTACTTTTTCAATATTTGTTTTCTGCTTTGGCGTATCGACACCGGCTAAACCGAATACCGAAGCCAAAATATCATTTGGTTGCAATTTATGCTTTTTAAAGAGATGTTCAACGCCTTTTTTCATCGCCCAATAAGCGCCTTGATAACTATCTTTAAACTGTTCGTGACTGCAAGTCGGGCCGTGATAAAAATCAATAAATGCACCTTTACTTGTAAATAAAAAATAGTCGGTTTTAGTATTGCCCCCATCAACTCCCAAAATTAATTTCTCCATATTATCACCTTTTATAAAATTGTGGTAAATATCTTTTATGTGCTTCTTTTAATTCCTGAAAACAAGAATATGCTTTATTATAATCACCAACCAAAGGGTTAATTAATAAAGCCCTTATCGCTTCGTCCTCATCGCCGGATAACGCCGCGGTGACAGCGTGTTTTTCATAACTCTTTATCATTCTCATCATTTCTTTAATATGATCGTTATCTACATTGATTTTTATCGGTTCAGCTCCAGACTTACCAATAATCGCCGAAATTTCCACTGCATCATTCGGCGCCATAAAATCAAGAGCATTATTATTTAAAATATTTACTACTTGTATATCTCTTTTATCATTATAAATTGAGTCAACCAAATTTAAAGCAACTTCTGAATAGCGGGCTCCACCGCGCCTACTTAGCAATTCCGGTTTTACATGGAGTTCATTATTGGAATAAATTTGCAGCAATTGTTCTTCAATATCAATGCATACCTCACCGCGGCATTTTTCCGCTTCTTTGGCTTTTTGCAATTTTGCATCTTTAAAATAATAATATTCCAAATAAGAAGACGGAATCGCCCCAAGCGCTTTGATTAATTCCAGTGAAAATCCTTTAGCCGGTATGTTTTGCATCGCTTGGCTATTAATCCCTTGATTAATAGCTTCATTTAAATAATCTTTCCCGTTGGCCCTTATCGATGTAACCCAACTTAAATGATTCAAGCCAACATAATCAAATTCAGCATCATGCAAATTAAGTTTATTTTTAATACTATCAATCATATTAATGGGAACATTACATACGCCTATGGTCTTAACAGAACTATTATTAAGCAATGCTTCCGCAATCATTCCCGATGGATTTGTAAAGTTGATTAACCAAGCCTCCGGACAAAGCTTTTCCATATGGTGAGCGATATCCATCATAACCGGAATCGTCCGCATTCCTTTAAAAAAGCCACCAATTCCATTAGTTTCCTGACCAATTAAATTGTATTTTAAGGGGATTTTTTCATCCAGAACCCGAGCCGGAAGTTTTCCGACTCTTATTTGGCATAAAACAAAATCGGCATCCCGCAGAGCCTCATCCAATGATTTCGTTAACTGAACCTTACAAGGAATTCCCGCCGCTTTAATCATTCTTTGAACTAATCCGCCGACGATATTTAATTTTCGATCATCAATATCCATTAAATCTAATTGACTAATTGGTAATACGTCTTTTTTCGAAATAATACCTTCAATTAATTCCGGGGTATAAGTACTGCCGGAACCAATTATTGCAAGTTTGATTTTTTTCATATTGTACTTCCTTTTTATATAATTTATTTGTTAAAATTGTATCCCAAATCAATCATAACTTGATATAATACATCAGGGTCATCAGTCATAATAACGTCAGCTCCTGCCTTAATCAATTCCTTCATTATTTCTTTATCGTTAATCGTCCAGTATTGAACTGATATATTACGCTGATGCGCCCGATTGATATATGTTTTTTTTGTAAGGTCAAAATTAATTCCCTTTAATCGATAAGATGTGGGTATTTGTAAACAAACGAAATTTGATTTTGAAAATAAATTAACACCAAACATTTGAGTTAGTATAAATCTAGCAGCTTCCCCTACGCTTGCACCGCAAAAGATTAATGGGTATTTTTCTCGAATATACAACTGGATTTCATCATGAAAAGTACCAATAACAACCCGTTGCAACAAATTTCCGTTTGGATAGCGCTGATTATCAGTCATAAGCGAATATAGAATATCAGCCGCCTTTTCGCCTTGGATACCATTATTTTTAATTTCGACAATAAACATCAAATCCGTAAGATAAAAAGCAGAAAATATTTCATCAATCGTAGTAATATTAAGTTTGGCCTCACGAATTATATCGGCTCGATTTTCATCATCAGCCGCCGCTAAATCAGCATAAGGGCGATGACCTTCACGGTCAATAAATTTTGAACCAAAATTAAATTGAGAAAGTTCTTCCAAAGTAAAATCAATAACATAATAATCTTGGTTTGATCCTAAAATCTCTTCAACATCACTGCAAGAATTAATCGAAAAATCATGAATAGCGACTAAATGCTCATCTTTGGTCATACACAAATCCAATTCAAGAATATCAATACCATAATTTTCGATGGCATAATCAAAAGCAAGCATTGTGTTTTCTGGATTAAGATTTTTTCCGCCCCGATGAGCCGCAATTAAAGGGCGCTCGCCTTTCGATATTAAAAACGGATTATCTTTTATTACTTTTTGCGGTGGAATAACCGCAAATAAAGTCCAAGCAACAATTAATATAATAATTATCACAATAAAAATAAAAAATCTTTTTTTCTTGCTCTCTATTCTCATATATACACACCGTAATAATTATATCATATTAACCAAACAGAAGCAAAGAATATAAAAAAACCAAAATACAATTTTGTATTTTGGAAATCTTAGTTAAATTTAATGATTTTTACGATACCGCACGAGCACTGACGGTAATATACTTATGCAAAAAGTATTCAAAAACAGCAATGGTAATCAAGAATACCAAACCGCTTACCCATGTCATATAAAAGTTGACAGTCAAAAGATCAATCACATACGCGACAATCACTGCTATAACAGCATCACTAATGGTGGCGGAAACATTACCGTATCGCGGCAGAATTAATAAGTCGCCTATTAAAAAATTAATTATTGCCACTGAAATAGCAACGATGAATATCCATAATAATGAATTATTATTTATTAAACCATATGCTATCCACGCAGCAATAAAAGTTGCTAGCATTTTTATTATTAAACCTAAGAACGTTCGTTCCATATTACTATCATCCTTTCTTTATTTTCCTTGTATATTATTCCCCAAATATTTTAATTCAATAACCATTAATTAAATTTATTTGATATTATTAAAGAAAGGATTATCTATTATTAAAGCTTGTTTTACATAGTTAGGTAAAGCAAATGAAGCAATATGAATTTTTTTATTATAATATTTAGTTTTGATATTAAGGCTTTTCTGAATATCGGGTTTAAAGTTATCAATTGGGTGTAGTTTTTTTGAAGCGAATCCGAAAAGCCAATGACCACTGGCATAAGTAGGTATAAAAGCTTGATAAACTAAAGCGATTGGAAATATCTTTTTTAATTTTGCGTGTGTTTTTTGCATAATAGTTTTCATCTCATCAAAATATGGGCTTTCGTGTTGATTAACCAAAATTCCGCCACTGCTTAACAGTTTAAAACAATTTTGATAAAAATCAGCAGTAAAAAGTTCGGTTCCAGCCCCATATGGATCAGTTGAATCCACAACAATCAAATCATATTTCCGACCAGTCTCCCTTACATATAATGCCCCATTTTCAAATAATAATTTAACTCTTGGATCCCGTAATTTACTGGCAGTTAGCGGTAAATATCGTTCACAGGTTCGCACTACTTCTTCATCGATTTCAACCATATCGATTGATTGAATTGATGCGTATCTTGTTAATTCCCGAACTGAACCCCCATCGCCGCCGCCAATAACCAAAACTGATTTGATTTCGGGATTTACCGACATCGGAACATGAATCATCATCTCGTGATAAATAAACTCATCTCGTTCATTTGCCATCATATATCCATCCAAGGTAAAGAATCGTCCCAATTCATCAGAATCATAAAAAGCAATTTTTTGATATTTGCTTTTTTTTGAAAAAATACGTTTATTTATTTTTACTGAAAATTTAATGTCATCCGTCCAAGGTTCAGAAAACCAGCGCGCCATTTTTACCCTCCTATTTCATTTTTGGTATATTCATTCCGTAAAAAATCTCTACAATTTCCTGGTTGATTTCTTGCTTGATTTCATTTTTTTCTTGATCGTTTAGCTCATCAGAATCAATATTAAAAAGATAATTATCAATGACAAATTTATTAATCATCATTTTTGTGTGAAAAATATTACTGTGATGGAGATTAATATCAATAGTTGTATAATCCTTTAAAATGTCTTTGTAAATATAATCCTGAATTGAATATATTTTATGATCATTAAAATATTTGTCACCGTCTAAATCGCGAGTAAACCCTCTTACCCGATAATCAATTATTATTATATCAGAATCAAAACTACTTATTAAATAATTTAATGCCTTTAAAGGGGATATTTCGCCACAGGTGGATACATCAATATCAACTCTAAAGGTACTAACTAAATTGCTCGGGTGGCTTTCCGGATAAGTATGGACGGTCAGATGGCTCTTATTAAGATGTCCGACGACCGAGTCTTTACGGAGATTCTTATTCAGCGAATAATTAATATCTTCTTCGGATATTAAAACTGTAACGCTTGCTCCTTGCGGCTCGTAATCTTCGCAAGCTATATTTAATATTTTAGCATCAATAATATCAGCAACATCCTTTAATATGTTTGTTAGTCTTTCAGAATTATATTGCTTATCAATATAATCAATATATTCCTTTTGCTCGTTTTCATCCTTGGTATAACAGATATCATAAATATTAAAACTAAGGGTTTTGGTGAGATTATTAAAACCATATAATTTTATCTTGCTCACAAATTTTCCCCCTTTCATTTATACTTATATTATACCAAAATCATCCACCGTTTAAAACATTAATTGAAAAAAACCTCGTTTATTGCGAGGTTTCTTTAATTTCTATAATTTCATACATCTCTTTGGAATCTTCTTTTTTGACAAATGTGTCAAGTGATTTAACTTTTATAACCAGTTTTTTTTGATAATAATTAATTTCAATAATATCACCAACTTTAACTTTTACGCTTGGTTTGGCGATTCGGGCATTAACCAAAACCTTATCGGCGGCGCTGGCTTCTTTAGCCACCGTCCGTCGTTTTATAATTCGCGACACTTTTAAAAACTTATCTAGTCGCATCGTCCTCGCCTTTAGTTTCATCTTGAGTTGATTTTGCCTCATTCATAGCTTGCAGTTGTTTTCGATATATTTCTTGCAATTCTTCTTCTTTTTCTTTAGCTATTCTTTCGGCTTCTTCTTTTGCTTTTTTCTTTTCCCACCAAGCAAGTTGTTTGGTATTGACCAATTCATAAATATCTTCTTTTGTAAGTGTTTCAATTTCCATTAAGTGTTCGGCAATTAAAACAAGAAGTTCTTTATTTTCAAGCAAAATTTTGCGGGCTTTTTCATAACACTCATCAATTATTTCTCTGATTGCCTGGTCAATTTCTAATGCAACTTGATCCGAGAAATTTTTGTCTTTCATATAATCGCGGCCTAAAAATACCTGACCGCTGGCTCGTTCATATTGAATTGGTCCTAGTTTACTCATTCCGTATTCGGTAACCATCGCTCGAGCAATCATTGTTGCTTTCTGGAAATCGCTATGCGCTCCGGTTGTCATTTCCTTAAACATTAATTCTTCAGAAACTCTTCCCGCCAGCAAACCAACAATAGTATCTAGCAATCCCGATTTAGTCTGTAAGAAACGCTCTTCTTCCGGTGTCATTAAATTATAGCCGCCATATTCGCCGCGGGGAACAATTGTTACTTTTTGAACAATTTCCGCATTATCGAGTTTAACCCCAATAACGGCATGACCGGCTTCATGATAAGCAACTAAGCGTTTTTCAAACTGACTATATTTACGGCTCCGTTTCGCCGGACCCATTAAAACACGGTCAACCGCTTCATCTATATCATATATTTTAATTTCTTTACGGCCTTCTCGGGCGGCAAGTAAAGCAGCCTCATTAAGTAAGTTCTCTAAATCGGCACCGGAAAATCCCGGTGTTCTTTTGGCAACATCTTCAAGATTAACTTTTTGCGATATTTTTTTATTACGGGCATGAACTTTAAGAATAGCTGTTCTGCCTTTTACATCCGGATTAGAAATGCGAATTTGACGATCAAAACGGCCAGGACGAAGTAATGCTGGATCTAATACATCTACCCGGTTAGTGGCGGCTAAGACAATAACACCTGAATTTTCAGTAAAACCGTCCATTTCCACTAACAATTGGTTCAGTGTCTGTTCTCTTTCATCGTGTCCTCCGCCTAAACCGGCACCTCTTTGCCGACCAACAGCATCAAGTTCATCAATAAAAACAATACAAGGCGGATTTTGCTTGGCCATTCTAAACATATCACGAACGCGGCTGGCGCCAACGCCCACAAACATTTCAACAAATTCACTACCCGATATCGAATAGAATGGTACTTTCGCCTCACCGGCTACCGCCTTTGCCAATAAAGTTTTACCGGTTCCCGGAGGACCAACCAATAAAATCCCTTTCGGAATGCGGGCGCCAATTTCAAAATATTTCTTTGGATATTTCAAAAAATCAATTATTTCTTCTAATTCTTGTTTTTCTTCTTCAACACCGGCAACATCTTTAAACGTAGTTTTGGTGTGCCGAGCCAATCGGGCTCGGCTGCGGCCAAACTCAAAAGCCCGGTTTGTACCGGCGGCACCACCGGCACTACGCATGAAAAAGACAACCATTCCGATAACAAGCAGAATCGGGAGAATAACCAAAACGATAATCGAAAACCAATCAACTGAACTCATTTTTTTATAATATGTCGCGACTTTATTTGCTTTTATAAATGGTACAACACTATCGTTCAGTATATCTTCGCTAATAATTATATTGTAACGAGTTATAATGCCTTCGTCATTAATATATTCTCCGGTTACATTAACATAACCAATATTATTGCCGCCAAGTGGTGTAATAGCAACACTCTTAATACGATCCTTTTCGGCATAATTGAGAAAATCATTTAATTCAGGTTTATCCGGCTTATCAGCGGCATTGTGCATAAATAAAAATATTCCAATTATTAATAAAATTATAATCAATATAACGCCAATATCGGCTGTTTTAATTTTTTTAGGTTTTAATTGTTGTGGTCCTTGTGCCATTAAAATCCTCCTTATTTCTTGTAGACGGCTTCTTTTAGAACGCCGACATAATCCAAATTACGGTAAAGTTCATTGTAATCAAGCCCGAAGCCAACAACAAATTTGTTGGGAATGGTTTTACCAATATATTTGGGTACTACAGTATTAACCGTTCTTCCGTCCGGTTTATTTAGCAATGTAATAATTTCAATACTTGCGGCACCGCGATCTTGAAATAGGTTCATTACTTCCCGCAATGTAAGACCGGTATCAACGATATCTTCAACAAGCAAAATATGACGGTCTTTAACCGGTGTAATCATATCCTTTAAAACCATTACGGCTCCGGTTGATTTAACGCCGCTATAACTGGATGCCTGAATAAAATCTATTTCCATATCACATTTGATGTATTTCATCAACTCCGACATAAAAGGAACACTGCCTTTTAACAATCCAACTAAAATTGGTCGTTTGTCTTGATATTCTTCGGTTATTTCTTCCCCGAACTTTTTGCAAATATCCGCTATTTCTTCATGGGTTAAGATAATTTCTTCAATAAAATTATTCTTCATTATATTCCACCTTTATTAATATATCTTTTTCTTTGATCGTTTTTAAATGTTGACTTTTCACGATACCCGGTATAGCAAGTATTTCTTCGTTTTTCTCAATAATTAATACTTGTTCTCGTTTAAGAATGCCGATTTTTTTATCGATTAAAATATCTTTAACCTTTTTATAGCCGACATCCAATAAAATTTTATCCCCCGGTTTTCGGGTACGGACTCTTACCGGTAACATAGCATTATTATACCATATTTCATTTGGTTTTAAAATGTTGAAATGACTATTTTTAAGAACATTTACCGATATACTGTCATTTAGAGGGTATTGTCCGGGGCCGGTAATTTCAAAATCAATTTTTAGTTTTGATAATTTTCTATGATATATACTTATTAAGTCATATTCTTTTACAAATGTAAAAAGATTTTTAAAGTAAAGTTTTTGGTTTTTCTTCGAAGACTTAATTAATTTAATTATTTCAGCAACATGAACCTTACTTAGTTGATAACGTTTCAACAAAGTAAACAATACTTCATATTGAAGAAATTCCGATAATTTTTCGAACTGAACCTGCGAAAAATATAGCTTATCTTTTTCTATTTTTACCGTTTTCTCAATAATACCATCAACATGGGTTCGAACAACATCCCAAGCACCAATCAATGTATCCGAAAATTCCCGAAACTTACGATGAACATTGACATCTTCTTCGAATAATAGAGGCACAATATTTTTGCGAATCCGATTGCGGGTATACATATCCAAAAAGTTGGTTTCGTCCTGATAATATTTTATTTTGTTTTCTCGGGCATAATCAATAATTTCTTTTTTTAATATATCCGCAAACGGACGAATCAGCAAAAAACCATCAGCGTTGACGAGCGGAGCAATACCGGCATAGCCCTTAAGATTACTCCCGCGTATTGTGCGCATAATAATTGTTTCAATATTGTCATTCGCATGATGCGCAAGCAGCAAATAATCCGCCGCTAGCTCCGCCATAAGATTACTGAAAAAATGATGTCTTTCGTGATGAGCATAGTCTTGAAAATTATCATCTTTTGATATTTTTAAATGATAGACATAACACTTAATATTATGGCACAAACAAAAGCTTTTTATATATTTTTCTTCTTCTTTTGCTTGTTTTCTTTGGTGATGATTAACATGAGCAACATAAATAATAAAAGGGTAACATTCTCTTAATCTAATTAATACATCAAGTAAAACCATCGAGTCAACTCCGGTTGAGACCGCGACCACAAGTTTTTTATCGTTTAATGATAATTTATTATCTTCAAAAAAATTTAATATCCGTTCAATCATTTTATAACTCCGTTATATTATTATACAATAAATACATTTTATCTTCAATTAATTTATACAAAAAAAAGTGAGCCTTGGTTCGCTCACTATTTTTTCATTTGTCGATGACTTAAGAGTACATTAGATTTAAATGAAGTTAACTTTAAATCTCTATCATATTTGTCTTTAACAGCTTGGTTAATCATTTTTTCAATTAAAACAGGAAAAGACAATTTTCCTTCAAACAAATAAAAACTGAGTGACCCGGGAATCGAATTGATTTCATTGACATAAAGCGTATCGGTATTAATATCGTATAAATAATCAATTCTTATTACTCCTTGCGGTTTAAAAATAACAGCTGTTTTTCTGCTTACTTCCCCAATTGCCGCTTCAAGCTCCTTCGTTATATTAGCCGGTATTTCCCGCGCAGCATCTACCGGTATATATTTATCATCGAAAGTCAGATAATGATTGGTACTTTTTACTTCTTCAATATCAGAGAGCAAATAATCATTTTCGGTATTTAAAATTGCCTGATTAAATTCGCGGAAATTAGTGAGTTTTTTTTCCACAACTATTTCATCATCATATTTAATCACATAATTAAGCGCTTTGATTAATTGATCACGGTCGGCTGCAATCTTGATTCCTATACTAGATCCTAGCGATACCGGCTTGACAATTAAAGGGAAACCTAAATCAACGCTATTTTCTAGAACGGTAAAAACATCTTTTTTATATTGCTTAAAACTAAACCGGAAATAAGGGATAACTTTAATACCGTTAACAGATAATAATAATTTAGTATAATGCTTGTTTTGAAATATCGCGGCAACCAAGACCGAACTTGAAGCATAAGGGACATTTAGAATATTGAAATAACCAGCTAAACTGCCATCTTCAACATTATTACCGTGAACGACCGGTATAACAACATCTAACGGTTTGCGATATTTAATCGGCAAAAAAGGTTTTATTCCTTTTAAATAAAGTCGTCCCCGATATTTATAAAAGGTTACATTATAATGTTTAATTTTTTCTTTTCGAAAGGTTTGTAACTGATCAAACTTAGGACCAACCCAAAACTGGCCCTCCTTTGTAATATAAATGTTTATTAATTCATGCCGTTTCCGATCAATAGCATAACTTGCTTGGATCATAGACAAAATCGAGATTTCATGCTCGACCGAATTACCCCCAAAAACAATAGCCACCCGCTTTTTCATTAATACCCCCTATATTTTATATATATCGGCAATATCATTTTCAATAAGAACTGTTGCTTTTGAAAAATTATTTTTTACATAATTTATTGCCGTTTTATAATTGTCTGCTAAAATATAATTTGAAAATTTATTATTATCCAAACCGTCTTTTATTATCATTCCGGTTTTTGATTTTATTAATACCACAAAATCACATACCTGACTGATTTTTTCTGACAACGCGTAATTAAGCTGCTTTTCCATCTGTCCGGTCTCAACAATTCCTGGTGTAATTAATATTTTCAACTCCTTGCCGTTGGCCAAGACGGCAAGGGCATTAATAAAACCATGGTAATTGCTGTTAAAGGCATCTTCTAAGATAGTTAAGCCCCCTTCTTCCGTAACACTTAATCGGTTTTTTACCGGTTCCAAACGGGAAGCCTGAAATACAATCTCAGAAACCGAAACGCCTAATTCCCTTGCTAGGGCAAAACCCGCCAAAATATTATAAATATTATGATAACCTAGTAATCCGGCTTTAATTTCTGCAGCACCACCGGGGTAATTAATAGTAAAATAAAGACCGTCAATACCGGTTTTTATATGAGTTGCCCGATAATCGGCCGGGCTTTCTATACCAAAAGTAACAATCCGGGCTTCCGTTTTAACCGGACAACCGGCAATAGCTGAATCATCGTTATTAATAATACCGATACCGGTATGGGGTAAGCTTACTATTAATCTCATTTTTTCCGTAACAATATTCTCCATTGATTTAAATGTCTTTAAATGCTGCGGCCCAACCGCCGTCACAATGCCGTATTGAGGTTTGATAAAAGCGTTCAGTTTCTTAATATCGCCTTTCCGGCTCGCTCCCATTTCCGCAATCAAATAACGATGCTCGGGAAATAACTTTTGATTAATATTAAGAGCGATGCCGTTTAAGGTGTTATATGATTTATCCGTACAAATAACCATTTCTTTTTCTTTTAAAAAAGAATAAAGGATATTCTTTGTGCTGGTTTTTCCGTAACTGCCGGTAATACCGATTACTATGGTATGATATTTTTTTAATTTATTTTTGGCCATTGATTGATAATATTTTGCGATTGAATATTCAATCGGATAATTAATACCGGCGGCCAAGAAAATTAATAACGGTAATAAAATGTAAATTATCACAAGCGAAGAGTGTAATTGCGGCAAAGGCAAAAAATAATGTAATAATGTTCCGACCGAAACCGTAACAATTAAGATTGTAAATAAAAGGCGCTTAATCCGAGGGGTTACATTCAATTCAATTATTGGTTTATGCTTTTTATAATACCAGACTAGTGCTCCGCCATACAATGAATATATGATTTGAACATACCAATTTCCAAGCAAAAAAATAAAAATCACAAATGGAATTAAAAATAAACCAAAGCGATAATAATAATATCTTAAAATCGGTATAAAACCAGAAAAATGGTAGTGGCTTTGTTGGAGAAGATTCAGTAAACGCAGTACCGCCAAAACCGTTAGATAAGCACCAAAAACAATTGATATATACTCGGTTGCATTTTTAAATGTGTCCATAAACTATCCTCTATAATAAATCTTTAAGCATTTTTATAAATCTTTGTTCTTCTTGGATATAACAAAAATGGCCGCTGTTATAAAATGTTACTATTTCAGCATTAGGAATTATTTTTGCCATTTTAAGACCATCCCCATAGGGTGTTTCTTCATCCAACAAACCCCAAAATAAATAAGTCGGGCAAGCGACTCGTTTCATATCGCGGCGCGAGTCGTAATTTACCGTTTTGATTAAGATTTGACGCATAATGCCTTTGGCACTACGATAATCTTTTGACCCGGACTTATCTATTAATTTCTGATATTTTTTTGGAGCGATTATTTTATATATTTTTCTAAATATTTTATAATACCAAATCTGAAAAAAGCGCCGTATACTTCTTTTCTTTAAACCAGCCGCGCCAAGCAAAAATAACTTTTCAGCCCCATAATCGGCACAATATTTAAGCGCTATTCGCCCACCGAACGAGTGAGCAACTATGATTGGTGAATTTATCATAAGCGTATCAAACAATGCCTTAAGGCTGTCGGCATACTCTTTAACTGACAGCGGCGTCGTTGGAACTTCACTATGACCGAAGCCAAGTAAATCAACGCCCAAAACTTGATACTCGGATATTAAATTAGAGACTATTTTTTTAAAAGAAGAAAAGTTTTGCCCCCATCCATGCAAGAATACGATAGTTTGACCTTCTCCTTCTAAATAATATGCCATTTTCCCAAAAGGTAAAACTAAATAATTTATCATCATACTTAATTATATGATAAATTTAATTCGAGTATACTTGCTTCAATATTTTAGAAAAAGGCCGAGGCATTTGTCGACCAATCTAAATTAAAGGAGGGAAGATTTGATATTTTAAAAGTTTGTCATTAAAATCCTTATATTCGTGAAAAGCATTGATTATATCTTTGATTTTATCTTCAGTATAATAAAATAAGTAATTATCATCATAAATATAGTAGTCTTCGGATTGACCGGAAATAACCATTCCGTCAACATAAATATCATGATTCCGCGGATTATAGACAAAAGTCACCGCATCGGATAAAGCATCAACACCAAAATAATATTTCGGATTAAGGTCAAAAAGATTAGCTACGGTTCGGGCTGTACAGTTGGTCCCCCGAACCAAAGAAATAATCTGAGTTTCTAAAATTCCATTTTCTTTGATTGTTTTTCCCGAAGGATCAAAAATAATAAAGGGAATGTTTTGAAGAAGCTTCCGTTCCATCAGCCTTTTTGAAATCGGGTCTTCGGCATGATTATTAATGTAGTTTATAGGATTGGCAAAGATATCAGGATTTTCATAAAACATATCATAAACATCAAAACCGCATCCGTGATCGCCGTATAGTATAACGATGGTGTCATCGGCCAGACCTTTTTCTTCCAAACAATCAAACAATACCCCCAATGCATAATCAGTATAACTTACATGTTCCAAATAACCTATATGCTGTGGATTGCGGATTATACTATTGACTAATTTAAAATCGTCGGGAAATAAGTTTTCTTTTTCTTTAAACCATCCGTTTTTACTCTCGAGCGGTTTGTTATAAGGAGTGTGATTAGAAATAGTAATCGGAAAAACAAATACCGGTCCGTTTTGGCTATGCTTTTTCATTAAATCGACCGTTTGCCGTAACATATCTGTATCATTAAGCCAAGTATGTATTAAATTATCGGAATTCATCTCCAGTTTCTCTTCAGAATAATGAACATCAAATCCATATAAATTAGGATGAATATTAGCCCTTTCATAAAAAGCTCCGGTATTGGCGTGAACGGAAATAGATGAATAGCCTTTATCCCGAAACAATTTTGGTAACGTTTGATATTGAACATTATTATAACGTAAAATTGTGAAATTGGGACCGATCGGATTTAAGCCGGTTAAATTTGTAAATTCAGCATCGGAGGTATTGCCGATACCGACACTATGATAATAATTGTTTAAATATACTGAATTACTTAAAATCCGATTTAAATTGGGGGTGACTTCAACCGGTTGACCATCAATCTCGATAGTTAAACCGACAACAAAATTATTGAGCGACTCGACCTGGACCATCACCAAATTTTTATCTTTAAAGATTCCGGCAAAAGCACTATTACCGTAAGTTATACCATCGATTGGACTTGTTCGCTCAATGTTTTTGTATTTTTCTAATTCAACTTCAATTTCCTTTTTCTTCTCTTCCGGGTAAACCTCATCGGTAAAAAAATAAGAATAGGCATCATATATATAGTAATTAAATAAACCCGTCGTTTGGATACCGTAGATTGGGGTTGCATTATCTTCATACCATGTATCATTAATATCAAAAAAATAAGCACTAAGACTATTGCCCATCGTTAAAAATCCGATTGCAAACATTAAAATACCGATGTAAAGCCGGTTTAATCCTGTGATAAAGGAAGATTGGAAAAACTCCTCCTTTTTCCGGTTGCGATAAAAGAAAAATATATATAAAGTAATAACAATCGCTGCCGGTAGGAGAAATATAAACTTTGCTTTTATAATCAGCCCCGGTAGAGCCCGAATTAAAAACATAAAAGCCTTACCGCCGGCCGGTGTACCAAAAGTTTCAAGATTATAAAACGAGAAAAAAGTTTTATAATAATAAATATATACGGACATCCCGAGATATAGAATGCTTAAAACTATCGATACTATCATTATAAATTTTCCCCGTTTATAATCGGTTTTAAAAATCAGAACTGCTAATCCCAAAAACAGCATAATAAAACCGAAGTCACCAAAAAAACTATTAATCATCATAAAAAAAGTTCGGGGATAGGGATTTATATCCGGGAAAACTAAGCTAGTAGTCATTAAAAAACTATTTAATATATGCAAGGCAATAAAAGCCGCAATATAGATAATTTTATATTTATTTAACCGTTTCGTTTCCATCTACTATTTCTCCTTAATCCGATAATTAATTATTAACAAATAATTTATCATTCCCATAATCAGTACTGCCGCTAATAATATTAAATTGATAAAATAAGCAATACTAAAATAAATAACGACGATTATTAAGCCCATAACAATTACCGTAAACAATAAATAAAATACTTTTCTTTTGATTTGAATAATTCCAAAAACAAATCCAATAAAAGATACCAGCAAAAACACTAAAGGCAAAAACAGCATTTTTTTAAAATCAAATAACTGTAGGATTGTTAAAGTGTTTTTGATAACTTTTTTATAGACAAACATATAGTAGGCCACCAAAAACAAAGCAACTATTAAAGTAATCATTATATTAACAAAATAATTTCGATAAATCTGCTTTCTTGTTATTCCGACTTCCAACTTGCTTCGCAAATGTTTTTTGGTTAGATTATAACTGTAAATAAAACCAACCAAAGTGAGTGTACCAAAAATATTATATATTAACATAGTGTTGTCTAGATCAATATCTTCAAATAAAACAATTGCAACCATTATTAAAAACAATGCCGACACAAAAGCTAATCCCAATTGAAAAAAATAATTATGCCAAATTTTTAAAAAAAATTCTTTTTTCATGGGTCTGACCTCAAAACATATTCATCAATTTGATAAACTGATATTATCTCTAATTGCCCTTTTTTTTGTAAATTCTTAAGCTCTGATCGTGTTAATTTGTTTAATAAAATAGTTTTTTCGTCATTACGATAAATGATATTTTCATTATTAAAACTTCCCTCCGGCACCCCTTTTACAACAATCAAACTGTCTTTATTATCTGCCATTATCGTGCCGTTATTAAAATCAGAGAAAAATATGATTTTATCCAATTTGTCGTTAAAAGCCGATAAATTATCGGGACCAAGTATAATCATATTATACTTACTTTTATCGGTTAAGCCGCTAGCAATTATATCAATATCCGTTTTAATTGAAAGATTAATCGTCGGATTATTAATAATAATATTAGATTTTTCCAAAGAACGAGTTAATGCATAATTAACAAAAGTGTTACCTGTTTTTGTATAACTACAAACATTGGAAACCTCAGTTTCCCCCCGGATATCTAATATTTCCGAAACTTTTCTAAACTCGTTTTTATTAAATACAATATTATATTTTTGACGAAACCTTTCTTCAAGATAATTTAATTTTAATGAGGAAAGATACCGTTTCCGAAAATCAAAATATACTCGGGATTGAAAATACTCTTTATTATCAAAAACATCTTTCTCATAATAAAAACAGGTATTATTGTTTTTATTAATACCGGCTATAATACTGAAAAATTCACCGACGATTTTTATATCCGAAGCCCAAATCGCTACCGCTTGTTGATTGGAAAAATCGATATTTATCAAATAGTTATTCAATTTTAAATTTTCAATCTTAAGGGATATCATACTTAACTCCTAATTATTATTATACTAAAAAATATAAGAAAAATAAAGTCATATTTTTTTTAAGCATATTATTTATTATATTAAAAACCGCCAAAGCAAATCTTTGACGATTTTTAATTAACCTATGGAGCCCGACATTTCCAATTTAATTAATTGATTGAGTTCAACCGCATATTCCATTGGTAATTCTTTGGCAAAAGGTTCAATAAACCCCATAACTATCATTTCCAAAGCTTGTTCTTCAGTTAAACCCCTACTCATTAAATAAAATAATTGGTCTTCACTGACTTTGGAAACGGTTGCTTCATGTTCGATTCTTGCTTTCTGATTCTTAACAATATTGGTCGGAAGGGTATCGCTGGCAGAAATATCATCAAGAATAATCGTATCGCATTCCACCCGGGCACGAGCATTAACCGCCTTTTCAGAACAACTGACGAATCCCCGATAGTTTACTTTACCACCGCCGCGGCAAATTGATTTTGAAATCACTTTACTAGTAGTATTGGGGGCAAGATGAATCATCTTCGCGCCGGCATCTTGGATTTGATTAGCACCGGCATAAGCTATTGATATTGCTGTCCCCTTTGCTTTATTTCCTTTTAGAATGCAAGCCGGATATTTCATATTGATCATCGAGCCGATATTACCGTCAATCCATTCCATATGAGAATCAGCCTCGCATAGAGCCCGTTTTGTTACTAAATTGACAATATTAGTAGACCAATTTTGAATTGTTGAATAACGACAATAGGCTCCTTTTTTTACATATATCTCAACGACTGCCGCATGAAGCGAATCTTTAGAGTAAATCGGGGCCGTACATCCTTCAACATAATTTAAACTTGCGTCATCATCGACAATAATAAGCGAACGTTCAAATTGCCCCATTCTTTCGCTGTTTATCCGGAAATAAGATTGTAGCGGTTTATTAAGTTTTACTCCCTTTGGAACATAGATAAAGGAGCCGCCGCTCCAGACTGCCGAATTTAAGGCCGCAAATTTATTATCACCATAGGGAACAACTTTTCCAAAATAATCTTTTATAATTTCCGGATATAAGCGAACCGCTGTATCGGTATCACAAAATAAAACTCCGAGCTCCTTTAACTCTTTTAGGGTATTGTGATAGACGACTTCCGATTCAAACTGGGTGGAAACACCGGCTAAATATTTTTTTTCTGCCGCAGGAATTCCTAATTTGTCAAAAGTGTCTTTAATTTTTTCAGGCACTTTATCCCAACTGTTTTCAACCGCTTCACTTGATTTAATATAATAAGTGTATTCTTTGAAATCAATAAAATCAAGCTGCGGTCCAAATTTGGGAAGGGGCATTGATTGAAATTTATTATAAGCCTTTATACGAAAGTCCAACATCCAATCAGGTTCTTTTTTATATTCAGAAATGGCTTTTACAACTTCAATACTTAATCCTTTGCCTATGTTTATTATACTTTCAGTATCTGTTGTAAAACCATATTTATATTCACCAATAATTTTACTAAGATTTTTGTTCATTATTTTCACCGTCCAATAATTGTTCAAGTGCCTTCCAAGGCAAGGCCGCACATTTTATCCGAGCCGGGAATTTTGATACCCCTTGGTAAACCATTGCTTCCGCCAATTCTTCTTCCCCATCAATAACTTCTCCTTTTATTAAAGAATAATATTTCGCAATAATTTTTTTTGCTTCAGTTATTGATTTACCTTTTAATAATTCAGTTAAAATGCTGGCAGAAGAACAACAAATCGAACAGCCGGTTCCGTCAAAATTTATTTCCTGTATTATTCCGGAGTCTATTTTTGTTTCCATTGTAATATCGTCGCCGCATGATGGATTATATAAACGAGCTTGCGGAAACCCTTTTAGGCCTTTATTACGGGGATGCTTATAATGTTCAATTATAACCTGACGATATAAATTTTCTAAATTATTCATTTTTTTCACCAGCGACTTTCCTAAAAAAATCAACAGTTTCTTTTACGGTTTCCACAAATCGATCAACGTCTTGATAATCATTATAGATATAAAAAGAAGCCCGTAAAGTGCCATTGCATTCTAGCCATTTGCTAACAAGTTGAGCACAATGATGACCGGCCCGAAGACAAATACCGCTCTCATCAAAAAAAGTAGCTGCATCATGGGGATGAACACCATCTATATTAAAACTTATAATCGGAATATCGGCTTTAGGATTATATACGGTAAGTCCCTTAAGATTAGTCAATTTTGATAGGGCATATTTATGTAACGTTATACAATGTTGGCCAATATTTTTAAGGCCTATTCCATTAATCAACTCAACAGCCTGAGCAAACCCAAGCACTTCAGCAATAGCCGCCGTTCCTGTTTCAAAACAAAACGGAATTTCCTTAATCGTTAACTCAGTTTTGCTTACCGAATTATTCATATCGCCGCCGTACTCAAGAGGGTCGATACTTAGTAATAATTCTTTTTTACCATAGAGGGCTCCGATTCCGGTCGGGCCGAGCATTTTATGAGCAGAAAACGCTAAGCAATCACAATCTAAATCTTTAACATCGATTTTAATATGAGCTGCTGCTTGGGCAGCATCAACGATAACAATAGCATTATGCCGGTGAGCCAAAGCAATGATTTCCTTTATTGGCGTAATATACCCCAAAACATTGGATACGTATGTTAAAGCAACGACTTTCACTTTTTTATCAAATACTTTTCGGAAATTGTCAACCGTTATCCTTCCATCAGCGTTAAGCGGGATAAACCTCAATTCCGCATTTTTCCTTTTACACATCTTCATCCAGGGAAGAAATGAACTGTGATGTTCGAGTTCTGATGTTATTACCGCATCACCGGCTTGCAGATATTTATCTCCATACATAAGAGCCATCATGTTAAGAGAATTAGAAGCGTTTTTTGTGAAGACGAGTTCCGAAAAATCACTATTAATAAAATCTGCAATCCGTTCGCGGGCTTTATCATATTCTTCAGTGGCCTTATAACTTAAATGATAAACACCACGGTGAATATTAACACCATATTGACTGTAATATTCATTCATTTTATCTAGCACAACCTGAGGAGTAAGCGCCGTTGCACTGTTATCTAAATAAACAAGATGGGGATATAGTCGATACATCGGAAACAAATCCCTAATCTTTTTTGCATTAAACATATTTTCACTCCTATAGTATCTTATCAATCATAAACTTCATAAAATCAACCGATTTATCTTCTGACATGTCAACAAAAAACGGATTTATAAATCCGGAAATTATTAGTTTTTCCGCATCTTCATAAGAAAGGCCCCGACTCATTAAATAATACAATTCATCTTCATTAATTGCGCCGATTGAAGCGCCGTGATTAGCAATACAATCGTATTCGTCAATTCTCAAAATCGGATCAGCGGAAATAGCCGAATACATATCAATAATCAAACCTTTTGTTTTTTGAATCAATTGTGTTTTTTTTGCATTTTTCTCAATAATCCCATTGCTTTTAATATCCAGTACCGATTTATATTTACTAATGCCATAATTATTCATTGTTGAAGTGGTAGCGGCGGCCTGGTGATATATATCATATTGAAAAAACTGCTTTTCTCCAGAAACATTAATAATGACATTTTCCATATCAATTTTCGAATTAATGTTTTTAAGATATATATTATCGATCAGTTTGCTTTCTGAAGAAAAAATCGAAAGATTCTTATTATTAATATATGAATTTTCCCCCATAATAGTATTTGCTGTAAACCCAATATTATCGCATTCGTTATTTTGTTTAAAACTTATATAATCGACGCGGGCACCATCACCAACATGAAGCGTTATCTTAATGTCTGAATTATTAGTCACTTTATAAAATACTTCTTTTAAAGCAATGGCGATTCCCGCATTTACATTAATCATAATTTCAGCATTATCATCAATAACATGGATAATTTTTAAAGACCCGCTCCTTTTAATATTTAATGTTCGCGGTCCGTTTCCAAAAATAAATTTACCGTTTTTATAAATCACATATTCTTCATTAGGGTCAATTAGTTCTTTTTTGATTAAATCAATCATTAAAGTTACTCCTTAAGACTTTTAAAAGCGCAATTTCTTAAAACAGTGGAAACCGGTTCTACTCTTTCTTCTTCTATCCCTAATTCCGCTTTCAGCCAATCGTAACCATCTTTATCAATTTTCTCAATTATATCTTTTCCACCGGTCAGGACAATCTGACCATTCATCATAATATGAACATAATTGACATCTATATAATCTAATAACCTTTGATAATGCGTAATAATTAAAGCACCAAAGTTATCACTTTTCATTTGATTAATATTTTCACCGACAACTTTTAAAGCATCAATATCAAGACCGGAATCAATTTCATCAAGAATAGCAAAATTCGGTTTCAACATTTTCATCTGCAAAATCTCATTTCGCTTTTTTTCACCGCCAGAAAAGCCCTCATTTAAATAACGGTGCGGTAAATCTGGGTGCATCTGCAAATCGCTTACGCATTTATCGAATTCCTTAATAAAACGGTATAATGATATATATTGTCCTTTTTTCATTCGAGCCTGCATGGCGGCTTTAATAAAATCAGCATTGGTAATACCGGAAATTTCATAGGGATATTGCATGGCAAGAAAAATACCGCGGCGACTTCTTTCGTCAACAGTTAAATCAATTATACTTTCATTATCTAATAGAATATCCCCTTCTGTAATTTGATATTTATAATAACCCATAATTGTGGATGCCAATGTTGACTTGCCGGTACCGTTAGGACCCATAATGGCATGAATCTCTCCGGTATTAATCGTCAAATTTACCCCTTTTAAAATCTCAAAACCATCGGCGGAACTATGAAGGTTTTTAATTTGAAGGTTTCGCATTATAAACTCCTTTATAAGTATACTTTTTACTTTCAACTTTAGTATTAAAAACAAAATGTCCTTCCAATCCCGGGGAAATATATATTTCATAATGTTTTGTAGGCTCATCAGTTTCTAAAATCCAGATTGTATCAACTTTATAATCCAATTCATTGACTAAAGCCATTGCTTTATCGATTCCTAACAAAAATAAAGTAGTACTTAAAACATCACCTATAATTGATTCTTCACAAATAACGGTAACACTGACCACATTATTTTCCATTGGATACCCGTTTTGCGGATTTAAAATATGATGATATCTTTTTCCGCTTTCAGTTAAGATATATTTCTCATATATTCCCGATGTAACAAGGGTTAAATCATTAACTGATAAGATTCCGATAGTTTTTGTTATATCAAAATCAGAATCAAAAATAGAGGCAAAGGGTCTTTGGATACCAACCCGCCAGGGGACATCCTCCAATTTAGCATTAACAAATTGACCGACAGTAAGAATATTGCGGCCTATATCGATAACTGCTTTATTATAATCTTTTTTCAGAAGATAACTCTTTATTTTATCGGCAGCATATCCTTTAACAATCGAACCTAAATCAATTTTCATGCCTTTATTTTTTAAAAATACCGTGCTGTGCTCTTTATTAATCACAACATTACGATAGTTAACTAATTGCCGGGCCTGTTCTATTTCATTGGCACTTGGAAGATCTTCATCTTTAATTCGATTGTCATCGAAAATATTATATTGCCGATTCGTAATATCCCATAAAAGGGATACCGGAAGAATTGTTGGATCATATAAAGCGGTATTATCAACAATAGAGTTTTGCGATATATCTAAAGCAACTTCTAAAACATCGACCACTTCTTTGTCAACAATAACCGGTTCTACTCCGGCATTATCGTTTACTTGCATTAAATCAGTAATAATGCCATCGCTTCTGTCCTGAACGTTAAACTTACAATCCAAATTCAACAATATCAGGTCCATATCGGCCGCCAGTTGATTAAGGAGATCCTCTTGTCTTTCTCCTAAAGTAAAAAGCGTAACCGAATTTGTTGTATTAAAAGCATTGCTTAATTTGATAGTATATTTATAGTACCTTTCATTATAGTCATTATCATTTTTACAACCGGCAAGAAAGAATAAAACCATAAGAACTATAATTAATAATTTTTTTGTTAACTTTACCATGATTGTCCTCCGACTTTATTATTATACTACAGAGAAAATATATTTGCATTAAATATAGTAATTTCTAAAAATAAAAAGGCTTTCTATGAAAGAAAACCCGTTTAGATTAACCTAAATGCCTTTTTCTCCTAGTTTCAAGAAACGCATTATGGTCTTCCGTTTCGGCATGTGTAAATTCTTTACCCCATTTTTTATAATATTCGATGATTTCTTCAGCGGTAACTGATTCTCCTATTTTTTTATATATCTGCTTCTTTTCCTGCTTTAATAACTCTTGCCAATACTTATCAAATTCCATTGGTAAAAGTTCTTTCTTTTTATTCTCAATTAAATCAAAATTATTGTTTTCACAAATGACTTTAAAAACCTCTTCCGATGCTAAGTTTAAATATTCATTGCCTTCAACCCGACATTTATGAATATTCTGATACTCGCTTAACCATTTTTGATTGTTCTTTTTAATTCTTTTAAGGGTTTTAGCAGTAATAAAGAGAGCATAACCAAAAGCGCTTGCAAACAATCCATAAGAAGTATATATAATTTTGCCAGAAAAAACATCCGGAATTAAAACAATTACAAAAGTAAAAAGCACAATAACCGAAATAACACAGCCTAAAAAATATATTTGATCCTTTTTTCTTTTTTCTAAATCTGCCTTAATCGGATCAAATATAGTATTTAATTCGTTTAGTCTTTCACTGTAGACTTCATACGATTTCTCTTTTTTTATAAGGTATTCCAAGAGTTTTTCATTATTGCGTATTTGCATAAAATCACCTCTATAAATATTATACCTAATAAGTAATAGTATTACAATCCGGAAATAAAAATATCCCTCTAATTAGTTTAGAGGGATATAAAAATCTTATCTATTTTGAATAGTCCATAGCGACATAGCGTTTATACATTGCATATCTTCTTTGTGCTTCTTGACGATTTAACTGCAATAACTTTTCGGCTTCTATTCGATTAACTTGTTTTAATTGAGCATATCTTCTTTCCGACATTAAATGTTCTTCATAAATATCCCAGTTAGGTTCTTTCGAATCTAGAATAAACGGATTCTTGCCTTCTTTAACCAGCCGTGGGTCATAACGGAAACAAGTCCAATAGCCGCATTCAACCGCAAGTTTTGATTGTTTTTGGGTGTTGCCCATCCCAGCTTTGATACCGTGAGCGATACATGGAGAATAGGCAATAATAATTGAAGGTCCATCATAACTTTCAGCTTCAAGAAACGCCTTTAACATTTGAGCCTGGGAATAACCGCTGGCAATCTGAGCGACATAAACATGACCATAACTCATGGCAATCGCAGCAAGGTCTTTTTTCTTGCCTTTTTTACCGGCTGCCGTAAATTTCGCAATCGATCCGGTCTGACTGGATTTTGAGCTTTGTCCGCCGGTATTTGAATATACCTCAGTGTCAAGAACTAAAATATTAACATCTTGATGATTGGCAATCACATGGTCAAGTCCACCGAAACCGATATCGTATGCCCAACCGTCCCCGCCAAAAATCCATTGAGATCTCTTAACGAGATAGTCTTTTAATTTAAAGATTTCTTTGGCCGTCATGCAATTAGATTTCTCCAACAAAGGAACCAATTCTTTTGTGACTTCTTTGGTAACTGCCCGGCTGTTACGATTTTCAATCCATTTTTTAAACAACACTTTAATACTGTTTTCTTCATCGGAACATTCTAAACCTTGTTCCATTAATTGTTGAATCCGATTTCTAATTGTTTCCGATGCCATATGAATACCGAAACCAAACTCCGCATTATCTTCAAAAAGAGAATTCGCCCAAGCCGGACCTTTTCCTTCTTTATTCGGACGATATGGTGTCGCCGGGAACGATCCGCCATAAATCGAAGAGCATCCGGTCGCATTGGCAATAATCATATCTTCACCGAAAAGTTGAGTTGCTAATTTAATATAAGGGGTTTCACCGCAACCGCCGCAAGCTCCATGGAATTCAAATAGCGGTTGAGCAAATTGAGAATTTTTCACATTTAAGTTAATATCGATAATATCGGTTTTATAAGTGACATTGTCGAAAAAATAACTTGCGGCTGCATCTTTACCATCGTGAATAGCCTCGTCAATTGAAACCATTTGTAAGGCTTTTTGACCTTTTCGACCCGGACATTGATTAACACAGACTTCACATCCGGTACAATCAGCTATTGAAACAACAATGGAATATTTTAGTCCTTCAAGCCCTTTGCCAACCGGTTCTAAATATTCAGATCCCTTTGGTGATTTGTTCACTTCATCGGCAGTCGAAAGGAATGGCCTGATAACCGCATGGGGGCAAACAAATGAACATTGGTTACATTGAATACAGTTTTCTTTTATCCAAGTAGGCACAAATGAAGCAGTATATCTTTTTTCATAAGTAGTCGAACCGTTGTCCATTGTTCCGTCTTCATATCCGTCAAATGCGGAAACCGGCAATTCATCCCCTTTCAAAGCATTTACCGGATTGGCAAGGCCAAGTACGAATTTCGGCAGTCCTTCTTTTTCTTTCTTTTCTTCGGGTTTAAGGTTGCTCCAAGTTGGGTCAACTTCTATTTGTTTTAAACTTTCACTGCCGGTTTCAATCGCTTTGTAGTTAAGTTCAACTACCGCAATGCCTTTTTTAATATAAGAATTATGAGCGTATTTCTTCATTAACTCTTTAGCCTCATCATAAGGCATAATCTGTTCATTTAATTTGAAGAATGCCGATTGCATAATCGTATTGGTTCTTTGACCCAGACCGATATCGCGCGCTAAGTTAACAGCATCAATAACGTAAAACTTTGCTTTCTTATCAGCTAAAGCTTTCTTAAATGAATTCGGTAAAAATTCAATTAATTCTTTTTCGGGTTTTGTAGTATTAAGCAAAAAAGTTCCGCCTTCTTTTAAATCTCTCAACATATTGTATTTTTCTGTATAAGTATCCAGAGAGCACGAAATAAAATTCGCTTTTTTAACCAAATATGGCGAACGAATCGGGTTTTTACCAAAACGCAAATGACTTCTGGTAACGCCGCCAGATTTTTTTGAGTCATAAGCAAAATAAGCTTGAGCATAATAATCTGTATTTTCGCCAATAAGTTTAACCGTATTTTTATTAGCTCCGACGGTACCGTCACTACCTAAACCATAAAAAATTAATTGACTTACATCCTGTCCGCAGGTATCGATATCTTTAGTCACATTTAAGGATAAATTAGTAACATCATCAATAATTCCGATTGTAAAGTTGGTTTTAGCCTCTTTTCCTTTTTCAAGATTACTATAAACGGCAAAAATTTGTCCCGGATCGGTATCTTTACTTGATAATCCGTAACGGCCACCCACAATAACAGGGGCGTTTTCCCGGCCATAAAATGCACTCTTTACATCAAGATAGAGCGGTTCGCCATTTGCTCCTTGTTCCTTGGTACGATCTAAAACAGCAATACGTTTTACTGTGGTCGGAATTACCTTAAACAAATGTTCATTTGAGAAAGGACGATATAAATGAACCGTTACTATTCCAACTTTTTTGCCTTCCTTTTCTCTTAAATAATCAACAACTTCTTTTATCGTTTCTGTAACTGAACCCATAGCTATGATAATATCAGTTGCTTCCGGATCTCCATAATAGACAAACGGTGCATAATTGCGGCCGGTAATCTTTGAAACTTCTCTCATATACTCTTCAACAATTCCCGGTACACGATCATAGTATTTATTTTGTGCTTCTCTTGCTTGGAAATACACATCATCGTTTTGCGCTGAACCACGCGTAACGGGCTTATTGGGATTTAAAGCGCGTTTTCTAAATTTATCTACAGATTCATAATCTAATAAACGACGATATACTTCATAATCCATTACTTCAATTTTTTGTATTTCATGACTGGTCCTAAAACCATCAAAAAAGTGCAAAAATGGTATGCTGGATTTAATTGCTGATAAATGAGCAACACCGGCTAAATCCATAACCTCTTGTACGCTAGATGTTGCCATAATAGCAAAACCGGTTTGTCTAGTAGCCATAACATCTTGATGGTCACCGAATATTGATAAAGCTTGAACCGCAATGCTCCGGGCCGAAACATGTATAACTCCCGGCAATAATTCACCGGCTATTTTATACATGTTGGGAACCTTAAGTAGTAATCCTTGGCTGGCGGTAAATGTGGTTGTTAATGCTCCGGCTTGAAGTGAACCATGTACCGTTCCAGCCGCTCCGGCTTCGGATTGCATTTCAATAACATTAACCGGCATCCCAAATAAGTTTTTCTTCCCTTTACTGGCCCATTCATCAACATACTCTGCCATCGGTGAGGAGGGAGTAATTGGATATATTCCTGCAACTTCGGTAAAAGCGTAAGATGCCCATGCCGCAGCTTCGTTACCATCCATTGATTCAAAAATTTTTTTTGCCATAATAAAACCTCCGTTTTTATCTTTTATCAATTCTTGTTTATTATACCATTATTCCCTGTTTTTCTCAAGTCTATATTGAGATATTTTCTTAGCTAGAATTATTGCGAATATATAAAATATATTCCATTTATTCTGTATTTTGGATTAGTTGCGTTTTGATTGCCCTAATGCTATAATACAATTGAGGTAATATAATGAAAACATTGCTTATTGGAATTAATTCAAAATATATTCATCCAGCGATGGGTATTTATCAAATTTTTGCAAATAGCAAATATCCCATTTCATTTTCCCGAGTTTGCCAGTTGTGAAAATAACCCCTTGTTCATATTTTTATAAATAATCCTAATTTCCTCATAATTTCTTTATATTTCACTCCATTTATTACTTTTTATGTTAAAATTGATTAAAATAGT
>Ga0265293_10003045_pt1 | contig 31989 bp, 32 predicted proteins | sample Munlanlewell138R_FD_192505 | JGI IMG/M metagenome (GOLD analysis project Ga0265293, IMG submission 192505) | Leachate microbial communities from a municipal landfill in Southern Ontario, Canada - Leachate well 138R | ecosystem: Engineered > Solid waste > Landfill > Unclassified | place: Canada... | reverse complement strand
CACCCTGTACGGCTTCACCGAGGAGCAGGCCCGCCACGCGCTGTCCTATGCGGCCCAGAGCGCCTCGGGGGTGACCAGTTGGGTGCGCGACCCCAACCACGTCGAGAAGGCGTTCGTGTTCGCGGGCATGCCGGCGTCCAACGGCGTGCGCGCCGCCGCGATGGTCGCCTCGGGCTGCGACGGTGTCGACGACGTGTTCAGCGGCGTGCCCAACTTCCTGGACGCGCTGTCGAGCGAGGTCCGCCGCGACGAACTGGCCGACGGCCTCGGCGAGCGCTACGAGATCATGCACACCAACATCAAGAAGTTCGCCGTCGGCTCACCCGCGCAGGCCGCGGTCCAGGCGATGCTCGAACTGGTCGAGGAAGAGCCCATCGATCCGGCGCAGGTCGCCAACATCCGAATCGTGTTGCCGCACGACCTGTGTCGGGTGGTCGACAACCGCTCGATGCCCGACATCTGCTGCCAGTACCTGGTGGCGGGCACGCTGGTAGACCGGGCGTTCACCTTCGCGATGGCCCACGACGACGACCGGATGACCGACCCGGTGATCACGACGCTGCGCCAGCGCACCGATCTGGTGCCCGACCCGGAGAAGGCCGGGGTGCGCACCGCCGACGTCACCGTCACCCTCGCCGACGGCCGCACGCGGCAGCGCTACATCGGTGCGGTGCGCGGCACGGTGGACGATCCGATGACCGACGACGAGGTGACCGCCAAGGCCGTCGACCTGATGGAACCGGTGCTCGGCGCCGCGGCCACGGGCGAACTCATGGAACGGCTGTGGTCGCTCGAGGGCTGCGCGGACATCGGCGAGATCACCGGCCGGCTGACCGCCGGCGCACTCGCGGAGGCCCGCCGATGACGGTCGGGGCCCCGGCGCAACTGCGCACCACCGCGGAATCGCTGGCCGGTTGGGCCGTCGAGACGGTGCCGAGTCCGGCCGACCTGGAACTGGCCCAGACCGCGCTGATCGACACCGTCGCCGTGGCGCTGGCCGGCGCCGATCATCCGCTGACCACGCTGGTCGCCGGTTTGCCGGCCGCGGCCCGGTGGGCGGCCCAGGCCCACGTGGTCGACTACGACGACCTGCACCTGCCGTCGACCACCCACATCAGCACCGTGTGCGTGCCCGCTGCGGCGGCCACCGGCGGCGATGCGCGGGCGTACCTGGCCGGCGCGGGGGTGATGGCCCGATTGGGCGCGGCCCTGGGCTGGGACCACTACTCGCGCGGCTGGCACGCGACCTCGACGACCGCCCCGATGGCCGCCGCGACGGTCGCGGCCACCGCGATGGGCATGGACGTGGAGCGGACCGCCACCGCGATCGCGCTGGCGGTGTCCAGCGCAGGCGGGGTGCAGCGCGCCTTCGGCAGCGACGGCAAGGCCATCCAGGTGGGCCTGGCGGTCGACGCCGGGATCCGGGCGGCCCAGCTGGCGGCCGACGGCGCCTCGGCCGACCTGCGGGTGGTCGACGCGTGGCTGGCGCTGGTCTCCGAGCCGCCGTTCGACCTGGCGCTCGGTTCGCCGGAGATGATCCCGGGCGGGCTGGCCGTGAAGGTGTACCCATGCTGCTATGCGTTGCAACGGCCCATCGCCTGCGCGGCCGAGGTGGCCGTCGACCTCGATCCGAGCCGGGTGGATCGGATCGACGTGTGGCTCAAGGAATCCGCGGTGCAGCCGTTGGTGCATCACCGGCCCACCTCCGGCCTCGAGGCGAAGTTCTGTCTCGAACACGCGCTGGCCGTGGGCGTCATCGACCGGTTCGCGGGATTCCACAGCTTCTCCGACGACGCCGTGCATCGCCCCGAGGTCGCCCGGCTCACCCGCAACGTCACCGTTCACCTGTCCCCGGGCGGGGACGGCCTGCTCGACGACGTGGTCCGGGTGCAGCTGACGACCTCCGACGGCGAAACCCACAGCGGGGAGATCGATATCCCGCCCGGCGCACCGGGCCGCCCCGTCAGCCGAGATCAACTGGCGCAGAAGGTACGTGACTGCGTCGGCGACCGAGCCGAGACCGTGCTCGCCGCCGACTGGGCCGACCTCCCCGCCCTCTTCCATGGCGCCTCGACACAGGACGCCTCGACACAGAAGGACCCGACATGATCGATCTGACCGAACTGGCCGCGCAGGCCCTCGCCGTCGCCGACCAGGTGGAGGGTCCGGTGCGCACCGAGGCCGTCCGCTCGCTGTTGAACGTGGTCGGGACCACGATCGGTGCGGCGGCCACCGCCGAGACCGACATCGTCGCCGCCGGCATGCGTCGCACGGGCGCGCCGGGGCAGGTGCCCGTCCCGGGGCGCGCCGACACCTTCGATCCGCCGTCGGCGGCGCTGATCACCGGCTTCGCCGCGCACCTCGACGATTTCGACGACACCCATCTGGCCACCGTCGTGCACCCCGGGGCCGCCACCCTCGGCGCGGCACTGGGCGCGAGCTGGCTGCACGACCGCACGGGCGATGAGTTGTTGCGCGCCTTCGCCGTCGGCATCGAGCTGCAGCTGCGGGTCGCGGTCGCGATGTCGCCGTCGCACTACGACGCCGGGTGGCACATCACCGGCACCGTCGGCCCGATCGGCGCGGCCATGGCCGCCGCGATGCTGATGGGTCTCGACGCCGAGGCCACCGGCCGCGCGATCGGCGTCGCCTCCAGCATGACCATCGGGCACCGCGAGGGCTTCGGCACCATGAACAAGCCGCTGCACCCCGGCAAGGCCGCGGCCAACGGTCTGGTCGCGGCCACGGTGGCCGCGCACGGGCTCACCGCCTCGCCGACGGCGCTGGACGGACCCCGCGGCTACTTCCGGGTGCTGGCACCGGAACTCGACGTGGCCAAGCTTGTCGACGGCTGGGGGCAGCGCTGGGAGTTGCTGGACAACACCTACAAGCCGTACCCGTGCGGCATCGTCAGCCACCCCGCGATCGAGGCCGCCGAGGCGCTGCACCAGGCGGTGGGCGGGCGCGAGGTGGAGCGCGTCGAGGTGCGCTGCCACCCGCTGGTGGTGGAACTGACCGGCAATCCGGATCCCGCCGACGGGCTGGCCGCGCGGTTCTCCACCGTGCACGGCGTGGCCTGCGGCGTGCTGGACGGTCCGGTGACCCTCGGGTCCTACGACGACGCGCACGTGCGCTCGGCGCCCGTCATCGCCATGCGGGCCAAGGTGCAGCTGCAACCGGACCCCGAGGTTGCAAGGGCCGCAGTCTCTTTGACGGCGACCCTGGCCGACGGCAGCACCGAGACCTGTGCGGTGCAGAACGCTCGCGGCAGCCTCGAGGTGCCGTTGACCGACGACCAACTCGACAGCAAGGTGCTGGCGCTGGTGGAACGCACCCTGCCGGGCCGGGAGAAGGAGATCGTCGAGACCGCGCGCACGGTCGCCGCGGCACCCAGCGCCCAGGGCTGGTTCCGCGCCCTGGCCGACACCGTGGCCCGTACCGATCAGGAAGGCACCCCCGCATGAGTACCGATATCACCACCGGAGTCAGTTCCTTTGTCGCCGAGCTGAACTGGAGCGACATTCCCGAGTCGGCGCGGGTCGCCGCGCGCCGCACCGCGGCGAACGTGATCGGGTTGTCGGTGGGCGCCGCGCACGACCCCGCCGCCGAGGCGGTACTTGCCGCCGCCGCCGATCTCGGCCAGCGCGGCACCGCGCAGGTGCTCGGCCGCAGCGAACAACTGACCGCGCCGTGGGCGGCGCTGGTCAACGGCCTCACCGCGCACGTCGAGGATTTCGACGACACCTACCTGAGCTGCATCCTGCATCCCGGCGCGCCGATCGTGCCCGCGGCGCTGGCCGCGGCCGAACTGGTGGGCGCCGACGGGACGACGCTGATGACCGGCGTGGTCGCCGGTGTCGAGGTCGCCAGCCGGCTCGGTGATGCCCTGTGGCCCAGCCACTTCGACCGCGGCTGGCATGTCACCGCGACCACCGGGCCGATCGGTGCCGCGTGTGCGGCCGCTCGGGTGCTGGGCCTGGACGCCGCGCGCACCGCGGCGGCGATCGCCATCGCGGCGACCCAGGCCGCCGGGCACACCGAACAACTCGGCTCGATGACGAAGGCCTTCCAGGTCGGCCGTGCCGCGTCGACCGGGGTCGAGGCGGCACTGCTGGCCGAGCAGGGCTTCACCGGCCCGGCCGAACCGCTGGCCGGCCGGCGCGGCATGTCCGCGCTGATGGCCGAGGACGTCGACTGGACGCCGATGGCGGATCTGGGTTCGCGCTGGCTGGTCGAGCAGAACGCGCTCAAGCCGTACAGCTGCGGCATCGTCAGCCACCCGGTGATCGACGCCGGGAAGCGGCTGCGCGCCGAGGGCGTCGAGGCCGGCGCCGTGGAGTCGGTGACCCTCGATGTCCACCCGCGGGTGCTCGACGTGATGGGTGTGACGGAACCGGAAACCGGTCTGCAGAGCAAGTTCTCGGTGTATCACTGCTTCGCGGTCGGCCTGCTGCGCGACGCCGGCGGACCGGCCGAGTTCAGCGACGAGACCGCCGTCGACCCGGCCATCGGAGCGCTGCGCCGACGGGTGACGGTCAACACCAATCCCGACCGGGCGCCGGACTCCTGCGGGTTGACGGCGACCCTGACCGGTGGCGCGCAGGTCGAGTTCACCATCGAGCACGCGACCGCCAGCGCGGCCGCCCCGATGACCGACGCCGAACTGCAGGACAAGGTGGTGCGCCTGGCGAGCCGGCTCGAGGACCCGAGCCGGCTGTGGGATGTGGCCTGGCGGTTGGACGAGATCGCCGGGGCCGCAGACCTGTTCGCCGTAGCCCGGTAACGCCGCCGGTGGCGTCCGCCGTCGGCCGCTGGCTGCTGCTGCTCGTCGCCGTCGCGGTCGTCTCGCTGGGGTTCATCGCGATCGCGCTGCCGACGCCGCTGCTCTTCGGCGGCCTGCTGGGGGCGCTGCTCTACGCGCTGGCCCGGCCGGCGGCGCCGCTGCGGCTGCCCGTGTCGTGGTTCCACGCCGGGCAGGCCGTGGTGGGTGCCATCGTCGGATCCGCGATCGAGTGGGACACCCTGGTGGACCTCGGCGCGCGCTGGCTGATCGTCATCGGGATCTCGTGCTTCGCGCTGGTGGTCAGCGTGCTGTGCGGCACCCTGCTGATCCGGCGCGGCGCGAGCCCCGCCACCGCCACGTTCTCGTCGATCGCCGGCGGGGCCATCGGGTTGACCGCGATGGCCGACGACCTGGGCGCGGACTCCCGCGTCATCGCCGTGCTGCAGTATCTGCGGCTGCTGATCGTGCTGCTCACCCTGCCGGTCGTGGTCACCCTGCTGTTCGGCGCGTCCGATCAGCGCGGCGCGCGCGGGGTGGTCGGCGGGGACTGGCGGGTGGACCTGCCGTTCGTGGCGATCGCCATCGGCGGCGGCGTGCTGGCCGGGAAGCTGCTGCGGATGCCGTCGCCGGCGCTGTTGGGCCCGCTGCTGGTGGCGGCCCCGCTGACGCTGGTGCCGTACTTCGCCGCGGCGCAGGTGCCGGTGGTGATCGCGGGCCTGGGCTATCTGGCGATCGGTGTGCAGGTCGGGCTCAAGTTCACCCTGGAGAGCCTGAAGTCGATCGGCCGAATGGTGCCGACGGCCATGCTGACCATCGTGGTCACCCTGGTGGGCTGCGCGGGCCTCGGCGCGATCCTGGCGGCCACCACCGACGCCACGCCCCTGGACGCCTACCTGGCGACCACCCCGGGCGGCATCTACGCGGTGATGGGCACCGCGGAGTCCACCGGTTCCGACGTCACCTTCGTCGCGGCCGCCCAGATCGTGCGGATGCTGATGGTGCTGGCCATGGCGCCGTTCGTGGCGGCCTACTTCCGCAACCGCCCGACCGGCCCGGACCCCGGCTGACCTACTCCTCGTCGGCGGCCTGCAGCACCACCAGCGCGCGGCCCTCGACGATCACGATGCTGCCCGCAGCCATGGTGGTCTCGCCGTGCCCGTTCTCGGGGACCGCGGTGTCGGTGACCACCCGCCACTGCGCGCCCAGTTCGGTGGGCGGCAAGGTGAATTCGATGGGCTCGTGGTAGGCGTTGAAGCACAGCACGAACGAGTCGTCGGTGATCCGGTGCCCGCGACGGTCCATCCCCGGGATGCCCTGGCCGTTGAGGTACACCGCGATCGACTTGCCGAAGCCGGAATCCCAGTCCTCCTCGGTCATCTCCGAGCCGTCGGGCCGGAACCAGGAGATGTCCGGCAGGCCGGTCGACCCCCGGCGTCGCACCGGGCGGCCGGTGAAGAAGCGGCGGCGCCGGAACACCGGGTGGTCGGCGCGCAACGCGGAGACCTTGCGGGCGAACTCCAGCAGACCCTCGTCTGCGGATTCCCAATCCACCCAGGTGATCTCGTTGTCCTGGCAGTAGCCGTTGTTGTTGCCGTGCTGGGTGCGGCCCAACTCGTCGCCGTGGCTGATCATCGGCACACCCTGGGACAGCAGCAGCGTGGTCAGGAAGTTGCGCTGCTGACGCGCCCGCAGTTCGGTGATCGCCGGATCGTCGGTCGGGCCCTCGGCCCCGCAGTTCCACGACCGGTTGTGGGACTCGCCGTCGTTGTTGTCCTCGCCGTTGTCCTCGTTGTGTTTGTCGTTGTAGGACACCAGATCCCGCAGCGTGAACCCGTCGTGGGCGGTGACGAAGTTGATCGAGGCCACCGGGCGCCGGGCGGTGTGCTCGTAGAGGTCCGCCGACCCGGTCAGCCGGGAGGCGAACTCACCCAGGCTGGCGGACTCGCCGCGCCAGAAGTCGCGCATGGTGTCGCGGTACTTGCCGTTCCACTCCGTCCACTGCGGAGGGAAGTTGCCCACCTGATAGCCGCCCGGGCCGAGGTCCCACGGCTCGGCGATCAGCTTGGTCTGGCTGACCGTCGGATCCTGTTGCACGAGTTCGAAGAACGTACTCAGGCGGTCCACGTCGTAGAACTCCCGGGCCAGGGTGGCCGCGAGGTCGAACCGGAACCCGTCGACATGCATCTCGGTCACCCAGTACCGCAGCGAATCCATGATGAGCTGCAGCGAGTGCGGGTGTCCGACGTTGAGGCTGTTGCCGGTGCCCGTGTAATCGGTGTAGTAGCGCTTGTCGTCGTCGACCAGGCGGTAGTACGCCGCGTTGTCGATGCCGCGCATGGACACCGTGGGGCCCAGGTGATTGCCCTCGGCCGTGTGGTTGTAGACCACGTCCAGGATGACCTCGATGCCGGCCTCGTGCAGGGCCCGCACCATCACCTTGAACTCCTGCACCTGCCCACCCGGGGTGGTGCTCGAGGTGTACTTGGCATCCGGGGCGAAGAAGCCGATGGTGTTGTAGCCCCAGTAGTTGTTCAGGCCCTTGTCGATCAGCGTCGAGTCGTTCGCGAAGTGGTGCACCGGCATGAGTTCCACCGCGGTCACCCCGAGCGACTGCAGGTGCTCGATGATGGCCGGATGCGCGATGCCCGCGTAGGTGCCGCGGGCCTGCTCGGGAATCTCGGGATGGGTCTGGGTCAACCCCTTGACGTGGGTCTCGTAGATGACGGTGTCGGCGTACTCGTGCTGCGGCGGCCGGTCGTTGCCCCAGTCGAAGTACGGGTTGATGACCACCGACTTCGGCATGCTGGCCGCCGAGTCCTCGTCGTTGCGGCTGTCGGGATCGCCGAAGTTGTAGCCGAACAGCGACTGATCCCAGCTGAAGTTGCCGTCGATGGCCTTCGAGTAGGGGTCGAGCAGCAGCTTGTTCGGGTTGCAGCGGTGGCCGTTGGCCGGGTCGTGGGGGCCGTGCACGCGGTAGCCGTAGCGCTGACCGGACTCCACCCCGGGCAAGAAGCCGTGCCACACGAACCCGTCGACCTCGGGCAGCTTGATCCGCGTCTCGGTGCCGTCGGCGTCGAACAGGCACAGCTCGACCCGCTCGGCGACCTCGCTGAACAGGGCGAAGTTGGTACCGGACCCGTCGTACGTCGCGCCCAGGGGATAGGCCTTACCCGGCCACACCTCGGTCTTCGGCGCCGGCGATGAACTCGTCACCTCGTGCTTCACCCACCTCTTTGACTCGCATGCGCGCGCTGCGCAGGGCATTAACGTAGCGAGTTCCCCTGTGAGCCGCGCGGTACACCCGCGGACCCGGCCCGACCGCAGCTGAGAAAACGGTGAGGAATTCTCCATCGGCGGCCAACTGGGCTAGCCTGGGTGAAGGTTGAGTCTCACAGCCGCCCGGAACCGTCAGCAGCATCGAGGTGACGAGCAGGCCGAAATTCCTGCCGCCGCTGCACCTCGACATGACGAATCCGTAGTACGAATTTCGTCTACTGACGGGGCAGAAGATGTCTGTAACAGCTAGTTTCGAATCCGACGCACCGATGGTCTACCGGACCGTGCGGTTGAGTCATCGCCGGCTGGACACCGGGGTCGTCGCGGTGAGCGCCCACGGCGAGATCGACGACGCCAACGCCGACGACTTCTGCGATTACGTGCTGGAGCTGGCCCCCGGGTGTGATCAGTTGGTAGTGGACCTCAGCGAGTTGACGTTCTTTGGTACCCCCGGTGTTTCGGCGTTGCGCCGCCTCCGGACCGACACCGCGTGGGTGCTGGTGACGGGCCCGGCCGTCGCGCGGATGCTGCGGGTCTGCGACGCCGCCGGCGATCTGCCGGTCGCGGGCTCGTTGGCGGCGGCGCTGACAGTGCTGCGCGGCGCCCCGGGGCTGCGACTCGTCGGCGGCTGACCGGCGCGACGGCGCCGTCGAGAGCGGACAGCTCGCGCTGCTGTTCGTCGTGGTCTCGGCTACACTTTCGCGGTCCTGATCTCTTGTTCGGGGGCTGAGAGAAAGCGTCGACGCACCTGACATGACAGCCGTACCCGAGAGCCAACCCTTCCCCAGGGCAATGGCATTGCTGGTCGCGGGCGTCTTCTTCATGCAGATCCTGGACGCGACCATCATCACGCCCGCGATCCCGGTGATGGGGGAGTCGCTGGGCGTGCCCCCGGTGGACATCAACGTGGCGATCTCGGCGTACCTGGTGACGGTCGCGGTGCTCATCCCGGTCAGCGGCTGGCTGGCCGATCGGTTCGGCGCGCGACGGGTTTTCCTCGCCGCGATTTTAATCTTCACGCTGGCCTCGGTGGGCTGTGCGGCCAGCACCACGCTGCCGATGCTGGTCGCCACGCGAATCCTGCAGGGCGTCGGCGGGGCCATGATGGTCCCGGTCGGCCGGCTCGCGGTGTTGCGGCACTCCAGCAAGTCCGACCTGGTACGCGCCATCGCGCTGCTGACCTGGCCGGCCCTGACCGCCCCGGTGGTGGCGCCGGTGCTCGGCGGTGCGATCGCCACCGTCGGGTCCTGGCGGTGGATCTTCCTGATCAACCTGCCGATCGGTGTCGTTGGCTTCCTGTTGGCGCTCAAGCTGATTCGCGGCGAACCGGCGCCGCAGCGCCGGCAGCTGGATTGGCGCGGCACCCTCGCCCTGGGGCTGGGACTCGGCATCGGGCTGATCGCGCTGGAGCACATCCGGATCAGCGGCACCGACTGGTTGCGGGTCGGCCTCGGCATGGCGTTGGCGGTCCTGCTGCTCGGGGGTGCGCTCTGGCACCTGTTGCGCGCGGCGGCCCCACTGGTGCAGTTGCGCGTCCTGCGGGTGCGCACCCTGCGGATCACCGTCTCGGCGGGATCGCTGTACCGGCTGGTGATCACGGCCGTGCCGTTCCTGCTGCCGCTGCAGTTCCAGCTGGAGTTCGGCTGGAGCCCGTTCGCCGCCGGGTTGATGGTCGCCGCGCTGTTCATGGGCAATCTGACCATCAAGCCGATCACCACGCCGCTGATGCGACGGCTCGGCATCCGGAACGTGCTGTGGTTCAACGGACTCGCCTCGGTGGCGTGCTTCGGGCTGCTGGCGCTGCTGGAACCGGGGATGCCCGTCGCGGTCATCGCGGTGATCCTCTACGTCAGCGGCGCGCTGCGGTCGATCGGCTTCACCGCCTACAACTCGCTGGCCTTCGCCGATGTGCACGGCGACGACCTGACCCACGCCAACACGCTCAACGCCTCGGTCCAGGAGTTGGCCGCCGGCCTCGGTGTCGCGCTGGCTGCGCTGGTGGTCAGCCTGCTCACGTCGTACTCGCTGACGTACCTGGTGCTGGGCGCGGTGATGGCGGTGACCCTGATCGAGACGCTCCGACTGCCCCGCAATGCCGGGTCGCACGTCAGCGGCGCGCAGAATTGAGCGGTGCCCCCGGTTCACTGGCAGCCCCTGCGGCAACGCGACGGCATCACCTGCGGCCCGACCGTGGCGATCGTCGCCGCGGCGCACCTCGACGCCGACTACGCCGCGCGGCTGGCCGCCCCGGAATGGTTTGCCGCCGAACAGGGTCGGCTGCACCGTCGGCTCAACCGCTGCTGGCCGCGCGCGCTGGGCACCACGCCGATGGCGATGGCCGCGGCGCTGAGCGCCCACAGCGCGGTGCGCTACCGCTGGCGGTGGGCGCGGCGGCGCGACCCGCTGCTGGACGTGCGCGAGGCGGTGCTGCTCGGCTGGCCGGTCCCGATGCTGGTGGGCAACGTCGCGCCGCGGCACTGGGTGTTGCTGACACAGTGGCGCGACGACGGATTCGCCTGCTACGAGCCGTCTTCCGGGCAGACCCGCCGGGTCACCATCGCGCAGGTCCGCGGCGCGGAGTTGGTCGGGCTGGGTTTCGCGCGGCCGTGGGCGTTCGTGCTGCCCGCCCGACTCAGCGGGCGGCTCAGCGGCCGGTGATCAGGCCGACGCAGGCGTGCACGGCGGCCTCGGTGATGCCGCGGATCTCCTCGCCGTCCTCCATGGTGTGCGCGGTCAGTTCCCGCAGGCCGCCCAGCAGGATCAGCGCCGTCTGCCGCCGCACCGGGCCCAGGCCGGCCCGGGCGAATCCGGGGCCCGCGGTGATCTCGATCAGCAGGTCGATGAAGCGGTCCATGCCGCGGCGTTGCACCGGGCGCACGGCGTCCCCGAGCGCGGGGAACTCCCGGATCCAGGTCAGCGTCAGCGCCGGGTGGGCCTCGATGGCCGTGATGTAGGCGTCGATGGCCTGCTCGATCTGGACGCGCCAGTCCGCCTCGGGGTCCACCGCCGCGCGGATCCCGGCCACGGTCCGGGAGTTGTCGTCGTCGAGCAGTTCCAGCAGGCAGTCGTCCTTGCTGGCGAAGTGCGCGTAGAAGGTGCGCTTCGAGGTCTTGGCGTGCCGCACGATGTCGGCGACCGTCGTTTCCCGGTAACCGCGCTCGTTGATGGAGCCGACCAGACCGTCGAACAGTCGGCGCCGGAACGGGTCGCCGCCGGGGGAGTCCACCTCGGTCGGGGCGGCGGTGCCGATGGTCATGACGCGATTTTCCCCTAACCACTCTTGCGGCACCTGGTACTAACCGGTACCGTACTCCACATCGAAGCGGTACGCAGCAGTACCGTCGCGGAGTTGGGAGGCCGTCGTGACCGAGACCACCGTCGAGCCCATTGCGGCCGAGATCAACCTGCCGCCCGCCCCACGACTCGTGCCCACACTGCTGCAGGGCCTGGGCTATGCCTTCTTCCGGCGTCAGGTGGTCACCGCGATGACCGCGCGCCACGGCGAGGCGTTCCGGCTGCGGGTGCCGCTGTTCGGCAACATGGTCGTGGTCACCGACCCCGCGCTGGCCAAGCAGGTATTCACCGCCAGCCCAGAGGATTTGGGCAACATCCAGCCCAACCTCAGCCGGGTGTTCGGGCCCGGTTCGGTGTTCGCGCTCGACGGCGCCGAGCACCGCCGCCGCCGCAAGCTGCTGACGCCGCCGTTCCACGGCAAGGCGATGAAGAACTACGAGAAGATCGTCGAAGAGGAGACGCTGGCCGAGACCGCGTCCTGGCCCGAGCAGCGCGAGTTCGAGACCCTCGAGCCGATGATGCGGATCACCCTGAACATCATCCTGCGCGCCATCTTCGGCGCCGCCGGCAGTGAATTGACCACGCTGCGCCGCATCATCCCGCCGTGGGTGACGCTGGGTTCGCGCATCGCGGTGCTGCCGAGCCCGGCGCGGGACTACGGACGCTTCACCCCGTGGGGCCGGTTGACCAACTACCGCCGCCAGTACGACGACACGGTCCACGTGCTCATCGAGCAGGCGAAGGCCGATCCGCGCTTCGAGGAACGCACCGACGTGCTGGCGCTGCTGCTGCGCAGCACCTACGAGGACGGCACGCCGATGTCGACCAGCGAGATCGCCGACGAGCTGCTGACGCTGCTGGCCGCGGGCCACGAGACCACCGCCTCGACCCTGGCGTGGGCCTTCGAGCGGATCTCCCGTCATCCGGAGGTGCTCGCGAAGCTGGTGGCCGAGGCCGCCACCGACGACAACCAGTACCGGCAGGCGACCATCCTCGAGGTGCAGCGCAACCGCACCGTCATCGACTTCTCCGGTCGCCACGTCTATGCGCCGTCGATCGAGTTGGGGCAGTGGCGGATTCCGCGGGGTTACTCGGTGACGGTGGCGCTCGGGCAGGCCCACGTCAACGCCGAGGAGTTTCCCGATCCGGAGCGGTTCGACCCCGAGCGGTTCGTCGGCGAACGTCCCAACATGATCGCCTGGATCCCGTTCGGCGGCGGCACCCGGCGCTGCGTCGGCGCGGCGTTCGCCAACATGGAGATGGACGTGGTGCTGCGAACCGTGTTGCGCCACTTCGTCATCCAGACCACCACGGCACCCGGTGAGAAGTGGCATTCCCGCGGCGTGGCGTTCACCCCGAAGCGGGGCGGCCGGATCTCGGTGCGCCGCCGCTGAGGAGGCATGCGACGATCGTGGGCGTGACTGATGCGATCGTCGACATGATGAACGAGCGTATGGCCCAGACCATCCCGGCCGCCCACCGGATGGGCGTCAAGATCGTCGAGGCGCGCCGCGGGTTCGCCGCCGCCGGCGTCCCGCTCGAGGGCAACGGCAACCACTTCGGGGTCATCTACGCCGGGGTGCAGTTCACCGTGGCCGAGATCCTCGGCGGCGTCATCGCGCTGACCAGCTTCGACGCCGGCAAGTACTTCCCGTTGGTCAAGAACCTCGACATCAAGTTCGTCGGGATGGCGGCCAGCGATCTGCGCGCCGAGGCCACCATGGCCGAGGAGGACCTCGCTCGCGTGGCGGCCGAGGCCGAAAGCCGGGGCAAGGCCGACTACACGCTGGATGCCGTCGTCACCGACGCCAACGGGCAGGTCGTCGCGACCACCCATGGGCTGTATCAGCTACGCGCGCACGGCAATTGACTCAGAGCGCACCGTCGGCGGCCAGCTTGTCCAGCTTGGCGTAGCCGTCGTTGACCCCGGTCTCCATCCCGGAGGCCAGCCACGCGTCGCGGCCCTCGAAGCTGTCGACCAGCGACTGCGCATGCAACCGGGTCCGGCCGTCGCCGAGGTCCTCGAAGCGCAGGGTCTCCAGCGAGACGTCGTCGGGCATGCCCTCGAAGGTGAAGGTCTGCACAATGCGGTCCGGCCCCACGGTGTGGAAGCAACCGCGGAACGCGTAGTCCTGGCCGTCCTGGCTGGCGATGTAGCGCCAACAGCCGCCGTCGCGGGCGTCCCATTCCACGATGCGGTTGACCATCCCCTCGGGGCCGACCCAGCGCACGAACAGTTCGGGATCGGTGTGCGCCCGCAGCAATTGCGCCGGGGTGGCGTGGAAGTCGCGGGTGATGCGGATGACCGGCAGGTCGGTGGCGGCCTCGATGGTGGCTTCGGTGGTCATGACACTTGTCCTTTCTCGGTGGGGCCGTCCTGCATGTCGGCGAGCACCGCGTCGAGGCGCCGGTAGCGCTCCTCGGCCTGGCGGCGATAGCGTTCGATCCACTTGGTCATCAGGTCGAACACCTCGGCCTCCAGGTGCACCGGGCGGGTCTGGGCCTCCCGGCTGCGGGTCACCAGGCCGGCGTCCTCGAGCACCTTCAGATGCTTGGAGACTGCCTGGATGCTCACGTCGTACGGTTCGGCGAGCTGGCTGACCGTGGCGTCGCCGACCGCGAGGCGGGCGACCATGTCGCGACGAGTGGGATCGGCCAATGCGGCGAATACCTTGGACAAACGATCGGCCATTGCTTCCTCAACTGTTTGGTCGAATACAAAATCGAGTGTGCGCGGCGGATCGGGTTGTTGTCAACTCTTTGGTTGAATAAAGCTTGGCGCGAGCGGCGCTAGACGGTGGAGCGCTTGGGCAGCTTCCAGCCCGGCCGCGGGTAGTGGCAGGTGTAGCCGTTGGGAATGCGCTCGAGGTAGTCCTGATGCTCGGGCTCGGCCTCCCAGAAGTCGACGGCCGGCGTCACCTCGGTGACCACCTTGCCCGGCCACAGCCCGCTCGCGTCGACGTCGGCGATGGTGTCCTCGGCGACCCGCTTCTGCTCGTCGTCGAGGTAGAAGATCGCCGAGCGGTAGCTGGTGCCGACGTCGTTGCCCTGGCGGTCCTTGGTGCTCGGATCGTGGATCTGGAAGAAGAACTCCAGGATGTCGCGGTAGCTGGTCTGCGCCGGGTCGAAGTCGATCTCGATGGCCTCGGCGTGGCCCGGGTGGTTGCGGTAGGTCGGATTGTCGTTCTGCCCGCCGGTGTAGCCGACGCGGGTGGCGACCACCCCGGACTGCTTGCGGATCAGATCCTGCATACCCCAGAAGCAGCCTCCGGCCAGGATCGCCTTCTGATGCGACGCCATGCGTGCGTCCTTCCTCTCGGTCGTCAAGGGTGGATCGTCTTCCATTGTGCGCGTTCCCGCTACGTTGGAGCCATGCGCATCATCACCGCCCTGGCCGCACTGCTGCTCGCACTGTGCACCGCCCCGACGGCGGCCGCCGAGGAAACCGTCCCGGTCCCGGAGGGTGCGCCCGGAATCCCGGGGCAGCCGTTCGCCGACAGCGAGTCGCTGATCGACCTGCATCCGCTGCACATCGAGTCCTGGACCCGGGCCCAGCGCGCCGACGCGGTCGTCGTGTCCTTCATGACGGGCACGCCCCAGTGCTACGGCGTGCATACCTCGGTGCGCGAGACACCCGACGCGGTGATCGTCGACCTGCTGGGCGGCACCCTGCCCGAGGCGGTCAACCGGCCGTGCATCAAGATCGCCGTGGCCGGCACCCTGGAGGTGCCGCTGCAGGCCCCGCTGGGCGACCGCGCCGTGCTCACGACCAGGCTCGACAAACCACATTAGAACGTGTTCTAGTCAGGGTGTGACACGCCCAACATTCTCTCGCGACGAGCTGGTCGCGGCGTTCGAGACGTTCGAGCAGACGGTGGCCCGGGCCGGCGAGACCAAGGACTGGGACGCCTGGGTCGAGCACTACACCGACGACGTCGAGTACGTCGAGCACGCCGCCGGCACCATGCGCGGCAAGGATCAGGTGCGCACCTGGATCCGCGCCACCATGTCGGTGTTCCCGGGCAGCTACATGACCGCGTTCCCGGCGCGTTGGACCGTGATCGACGAACTGACCGCCCGGGTGATCTGCGAGCTCGACAACCCGATGCGCGACCCGGGTGACGGCACGATCATCAGCGCCACGAACATCTCGATCGTCACCTACGCGGGCGACGGCAAGTGGTGCCGGCAGGAGGACGTCTACAACCCGCTGCGCTTCCTCAACGCCGCGCTGAAGTGGTGTCGCAAGGCCGAGGAACTCGGCACCCTCGACGAGGAGGCCGCCGCCTGGTACCGCAAGCACGGGCAGCCGGCGGGGGCCGCGTCATGACCGCGCCCACGCTGGTGATCGGCGGCAACGGCTTCCTGGGTTCGCACGTGGTCCGGCAACTGGTCGCCGACGGGGCCGACGTGCGCGTCACGGTCCGCGCCGGCGCCAACACCGTGGGCATCGACGACCTCGAGGTCACCCGGTTCGTGGGCGACATCTTCGACCTCGATCTGATCCGCGAGGCGATGACGGGCTGCGCCGTCGTCTACTACTGCGTGGTCGACGCGCGGGCGTGGCTGCGCGACCCGTCGCCGCTGTTCCGCACCAATGTCGAGGGCCTGCGCGGTGTGCTCGAGGTGGCCGCCGAGCTCGCGGCCGCCGGCACCCTGCAGAAGTTCGTGTTCACCAGCAGCTACTCGACCGTCGGCCGGAAGAAGGGCCGCGTCGCCACCGAGGACGACGTGGTCGACCGGCGCAAGCTCACCGCCTACGTCCGGTCCCGGGTGCAGGCCGAGGACCTGGTGCTGCGCTACGCCCGCGAGCGCGGCGTGCCCGCGGTGGCGATGTGCGTGGCCACCACCTACGGCGCCCGCGACCACGGCATGACGCCGCAGGGGGCGTTGGTGGCCGGCACGGTGTTCGAGAAGTTGCCGTTCGTCCTCGACAAGATCGCGCTGGAGGCCGTCGGCGTCGAGGACGCCGCCCGGGCCATGGTGGCGGCCGGCGAGCGCGGCCGGGTGGGGCAGCGCTACCTGATCTCCGAGAAGATGATCACCAATCGCGAGGTGATCCGGATCGCGGCCGAGGAGGCCGGGGTGGCCCCGCCGCGCCGCTCGGTGCCGGTGCCGCTGCTGTACGCAATGGGCGCGCTGGGCTCGGCGCGGGCCCGGCTGACCGGCACCGATCAGCAGCTGACCCTGGAATCGGTGCGGCTCATGCGCGCCGAGGCCGAGGTGGACTGCGCCAAGGCCCGCCGCGAGCTGGGCTGGACGCCGCGGCCCGTCGAGGAGTCGATCCGCGCGGCCGCCCGATTCTGGTCCGACATGCGCTCGGCCCGCCGGAAGGCCCGCGCCGAGGGGTGACTTGTTCGCGGGGCGGCTCGCGAAACCGGTACAACACCCCAACTCTGGGCGAGCGAGATCAGCGCTCGGCGCGCTCCTTGAGCCGAACCAGCGTGGCCTTGATGTGCTCGTTGTTGGCCGCCACCCGGTCGTGCACGCCGGTCGCGTACCCGGCGATCTTGCGGAACCAGCCCGGCCGGTGATCCCAGGTGCTCTCGGTGACGCGGCAGCCGCCGTCGGCCGGGGTGATCTCGTAGCGCCAGTGCGCCACCGGGATCACCAGGCTGCGGACGTCGAAGGCAAACGCCTTGCCCGGTTGCGCCTCGGTGATGGTGCAGGTGGTGGTCCAGGACCGGTTGCCGTTGCGGTTGCTGCCCTTGAACACCGCGCCGGGCCGGGCCGAGTCGCCCTTGTGCCACTGCATCGCGGTGGTCTCCGAGGCCAGTTCGGCCAGCGTGGCCAGGTCGGTGATCAGGCCGTAGACGGTGTCCGGGTCCGCACCGACGGTGATCTCGGCCGACGCCGCGGGCGCTGCTTGCTGGGTCATGGCGAAAGTCTAGGGAATGACCGGGGCGCGCAGGTGTTGCACTTCACATGCCCGAGCGTCCCGTCAAAGAACCCACCGCCGAACACCCGATCACCGTCACGCCCACCGCCGGGCGCGTGGTGGTCCGCGTCGACGGCGAGGTCATCGCCGACAGCAGCGCGGCGCTGACGCTGCAGGAGTCGACCTATCCCGCGGTGCACTACATCCCGCTGCGCGACGTCGACCGGGAGCGACTGCGCCGGACCGACACCAGCACCTACTGCCCGTACAAGGGCGAGGCGGGGTACTACAGCGTCGTCGGCGCGCAGACCGTCGAGGACGCCGTCTGGTTCTATGCGCAGCCCTACCCGGCGGTCGCGGCCATCGCCGACCATGTCGCGTTCTACCCGGACAAGGCCGTCATCACCGTCACCGCGGAATAGCGCCGAACACCTTCTCGAACAGTCGGGTGTCGCAGTACTCCCGCAGCGAGGTGATCAGCCCGTCGCGCATGTCGAAGATGAATGCGACGGGACTGTCGTACCGCTCCCCAGCGCTGTTGGTGCCGTCGGCCTGCGCCTCGACGACGACCGTCTCGCCCTCGTTGATGCAGCGCAGCAGATCGAAGTGCAACACCATGGTCTCGCGGGCTCGTGCGGTGATCTCGCGCAGTTCGGCCTTGGTCAGCGTGCGGCCCAGACCGTTGCTCCAATAGGTGAAGTCGTCGCTGAGCAGGGCGAACCCCTCGTCGAGGTCGCCGTCGTCACTGAGGGTCTGCAGGAACATCCACGCCTGCTCGGCCTGCGGGTCGTCGAACGGCGTCGTCACGCCGCTCATCCTGTCCGTTGCCGTCTGCGTCGTCAACGGTGGCTACTCTGGCCGACATCGACACAGACGGTCTGACGCGCGTCGTCACGTTCCCCGGACCGGTGCACCCGGCGGCGACGCTGGCCCCGCACCGGCGCGGGCCGGCCGACCCGACGTACCAGGTGGGGGCCGACGGCGCGATCTGGCGGACCAGCCTGTTGCCGACGGGCCCGGTGACCGCCCGCCTGCAGCGCACCGATGCTGCGGCGGTGCGGGCGCAGGCGTGGGGCGCGGGGGCCGCCGAGTTCCTCGCGGCGCTGCCCGCCTACCTCGGCGCCGACGACGATTGGTCGGACTTCCACCCGACACACCCGACGGTGGCCCGGGCCGCCCGGCAGGCCGCACACCTGCGGCTGGGCCGGACCGACCGGGTGCTGGAGGCGCTGATCCCGGCGGTGATCGAGCAGCGGGTGCCCGGCGTCGACGCGTTCCGGGCCTGGCGCACGCTGGTCGGCAAGTACGGCACCGTCGCGCCCGGTCCCGCGCCGGCCCGGATGCGGGTGTTCCCGGCGGCCGAGGTGTGGGCCCGCATCCCGTCCTGGGAGTTCCACCGCGCCAACGTCGATCCCGGGCGGGCGCGCACCGTGGTGGCCTGCGCGCGGCGCGCGGACTCGCTCGAGCGGTTGGCGTCCCGGCCGGCCGCGGCGGCCCGCGCGGCGATGACCAGCCTGCCCGGCGTGGGGGTGTGGACGGCCGCCGAGGTGGCGCAACGGGCGTTCGGCGACGCGGATGCGTTGTCGGTCGGCGACTATCACATCTGCAAGATGATCGGCTGGACGCTGCTGGGCCATCCCGTGGACGACGACGGCATGGTCGAACTGTTGGAACCGATGCGCCCGCACCGGCATCGGGTGGTGCGCCTGTTACAGGTCAGCGGCCTGGCGTATGAACCGCGGCGGGGCGCTCGTCTCCCTGTGCAGAACGTCCGCGAACTTTAGAGTGGTTGACATCGGCGTCAGTGGGGTATGCCGACAACCGACATTTTGAGGAGGAACGATGCCCAGCAGCTACACCGTCCCCGGCCTTTCCGAAAAGGAGGCCGCGCAGATCGCCGAGCGGCTGCAGCGTCAGCTCAGCGTCTACAACGACCTGCATCTGACACTGAAGCATGTGCATTGGAATGTGGTGGGGCCGAACTTCATCGGTGTGCACGAGATGATCGACCCGCAGGTGACGCTCGTTCGCGGGTACGCCGACGAGGTCGCCGAACGCATTGCCACCCTGGGCTTTTCGCCGGAGGGCACGCCGGGGGCCATCATCCGCGACCGCGACTGGGACGACTACTCGGTGAAGCGTGACACCGTGGCGGCGCACCTGGCGGCCCTGGACCTCGTCTACAACGGCGTGATCGAGGACCTGCGCAAGGCCATCACGGATGTCGAGGAGGCCGATCCGGTCACCCAGGACATCCTGATCGGCCACTCCACCGAGCTCGAGAAGTTCCAGTGGTTCGTCCGCGCACATCTGGAGAACGCGGGTGGCCAGCTGGCCCACGAGGGCTCCAAGACCGAGAAGGGCGCCGCCAAGAAGGCGAAGTCCAAGTAGCTGTCGGTCGGCCGGTGGTGCGACGAGTTCGTTGCGCCACCGGCCGTCGCGCTGTCTAAGCGGTCGGTTGCGCGTCGAGTTCGTCGTCGCGCACCGGCCGCTCGGCGAGTTGCTCGGCGCGGCCGAACAGGTACGGGTACGCGATGCCGGCGATGGCGGCACCGACCAGCGGGGCCACCCAGAACAGCCACAGCTGGCCGGGTGCGCCGTCGCCGTTGAAGAAGGCCACCCCGGTGCTGCGTGCGGGATTCACCGAGGTGTTCGAGATCGGGATCGAGATCAGGTGAATCAGCGTGAGCGTCAGGCCGATGGACAGCCCGGCGAAGCCCTTCGGCGCGCGGTCATCGGTGGAGCCGAGGATCACCAGTAGGAAGACCCCGGTGAGTACCACCTCGGCGATCAGGACCGCGGTCATCGAGTAGCCGCCGGGCGAGTTGTCGCCGTAGCCGTTGGCGGCCATGTTGCCCGTGGCCTCGAAACCCGCTCGGCCCGAGGCGATCACGTAGATGATCAGACCGCCGACCAGGCCGCCGAGGACCTGGACGATCCAGTAGCCCGGGACCGCCTTCCATTCGACCCGGCCGGCCAGCGCCGCGCCGAGTGTGACGGCGGGGTTGAAGTGACCGCCCGAGATGGTGCCGAACGCGTACACACCGGTGAGCACCGTCAGGCCGAATGCCAGTGCTACGCCGAGGAATCCAATGCCGACGGAGATGTCGTCGGAGAGGAACTTCGCGGCGAACACGGCGCTGCCGCAGCCGCCGAGGACAAGCCAGAAGGTGCCGATGAACTCGGCGCTGAGCCGGTGGAACATCGTCGGAGGGGACATCTGGGACTCCTTAGCTCGATGGCGTGAGGAGCAATACGATGTCAGGCGCTGACCTGCATCACGACCGTGTTCGCAAATTTGTGTCCGGAAAGTGACGTTTGCTATCTACCTGCGCGTTCGGCTGCGGCAGTCTCCCGGTCGAGGCGCTGGGCCTGATAGATCCCGACGTCGGTGCGGATGATCAGCAGATAGGCGATGCCCACGGTGATCATCGCGGCCGGCAGCACCGAGAACGAGCCCGTCATCTCGGCCACCATGATCATCACGGCCAGCGGCGCGTGGGCGACGCTGCCGAAGCAGGCCATCATCGCGAGCACGATGAACACCCCGGGCCCGGCGGGCAGCGCGGGCGCCCCGGCCAGGTCGGCCAGCCGCCACAGGGCCGCGCCCACAAAACATCCGATCACGATGCCCGGGCCGAAGATGCCGCCGGAGCCGCCGGTGCCGATCGACAGCGAGGTCGCCACGATCTTGGCCACCGGTAACACCAGCACGATCCACAGCGGCATGGCCAGCAGGGTGGATTCGACGGCCGCCAGCTGCACCCAGCCGTAGCCGCTGGACAGGATCTGCGGGATGGCCAAGGCCAGCAGCCCGACGAGCAGCCCGCCGACCGCCGGCTTGAGTACGGCGCCGCCCGGGACCGTGATCCGCCCGGCCAGGTTCACGGTGGCGTAGAAGGTTCGGGCGTACAGGTAACCGATTGCGGCCGAGACGATCCCGATCAGCACGAACCAGGGCAGCTGGGCGGGGTCGAACGCGTAGTTGGTTACCAGCTGGCCGAACAGCGGCTCGAACCCGAGGAACGCCCCGTACACCGCGTAGGCGGTGCCGGAGGTGATGAAGCCGGGGATCAGCGCGCGGTAGTCGAAGTCGCGGCGGTAGATGATCGACGCCGCGAGCACCGCACCGCCCAGCGGCGCGCCGAAGATGGCGCCGATGCCCGAGCCGATGCCCATCGAGACCGCCACCCGGCCGTCGTCGTCGGCGAGGTCGAGCCAGCGGGTCAGCAGGGAGCCGAAGCCCGCGGAGATCTGCGCCGTCGGTCCCTCGCGGCCGCCGGATCCGCCCGAGCCGATGGTCAGCGCGCTGGCGACCATCTTGACGACGACGACGCGGGCGCGGATGGCGCGCGGGTCGGTGTGGACGGCCTCGATCGCGTCGTCGGTGCCGTGCCCGCGGGCCTCGGGGGCGAACTTCGCGACGATGGCCGCCGACACCAGCGCGCCCAGCGTGGTGATCACCGGGATGGCCCAGGCCCGCGAAAAGCCCGGCGAGCCCGGGTTGTTGCCGTCGCCGCGGGCGGTGGGGACGTCGTAGCCGCCGAGGCCGCCCAGCAGCAGTTCGGTGGTGTAGCGCAGCGCCAGGAAGAACACCACGGCGCCGAGGCCGGCGATGATGCCGATGGCCACGCCCAGGATCAGCCACTTGCGCAGGTAGCCGGAGTTCCGCACGAATGCCCCGAGTCGGCCGGCGCCGCCGGTGTCGGCTTGCGCCATGTGGGGCAATGCTAGTGCGTCCGCGGGGGCGGTGCGCGAAGTTGCTACCAGGGCTGTTGCCGCGCCGGGCGAACAGCCCTGGTGCTGATCTCGGCGCCGCAGACCGTCTCGAAATACCCCCAAGGGGTATAGGGTGGGCGGCATGTCCGGCCACAGTCACACCGCGCACCCGCAGCACGCCGAGCACGCGGGGCACACGGGGCACGGTGAGCACGCGGGGCACGCGGGACACGGCGGCCACGGTGATCACGTGGCGCAGTTCCGCCGGTTGTTCTGGGTGATGCTGGTCCTGGCGATCCCGACGGTGGCGATGTCGGGGATGTTCGCGATGATCCTCGGCTACCAACTGCCCGACTTCCCGGGTGCGCGCTGGGTGGCCCCGGTGCTGGGCACGGTGATGTACGTGTGGGGCGGCCGACCGTTCCTCACCGGCGCGGTCAGCGAAATACGTTCCCGCGCACCGGGAATGATGCTGCTGATCGGGCTGGCCATCACGGTCGCGTTCCTGGCGTCCTGGGGCGCGAGCCTCGGCGTGCTGCACCACGAGCTGGAGTTCTGGTGGGAACTGGCGCTGCTGATCGTCATCATGCTGCTGGGCCACTGGATCGAGATGCGCTCGCTGGAGCAGACCACCTCGGCGCTGGATTCGCTGTCGGCGCTGCTGCCCGACGAGGCCGAGCGCATCACCGGCGACACCCTCGAGACCGTCGCGCCCGTCGACCTGCGCGTCGCGGACCTCGTTCTGGTGCGCCCGGGCGGCCGGGTCCCCGCCGACGGGCGGATCCGCGACGGCGCCGCCGACATGGACGAGTCGATCGTGACCGGCGAATCGCGTACCGTGCGGCGTGGCGTCGGCGACAGCGTGGTCGCCGGCACCACCGCCACCGATTCGGCCCTGCGCGTCGAGATCACCGCCGTCGGCGACGACACCGCGCTCGCCGGGATCCAGCGCCTGGTCGCCGAGGCGCAGAACTCGTCGTCGCGCGCGCAGCGCCTGGCCGACCGGGCCGCGGGCTGGTTGTTCTGGTTCGCGCTGGTCTCCGCGATTCTCACCGCCATCGTCTGGGGCCTCATCGGCCTGCCGGATCAGGCCGTCATCCGGGCCATCACCGTGCTGGTCATCGCCTGTCCGCACGCGCTGGGCCTGGCGATCCCGCTGGTGGTGTCCATCGCCACCGAGCGCGCCGCGCGCGGCGGGGTGCTGATCAAGGACCGCCTGGCGCTCGAGCAGATGCGCACCGTCGACGCGGTGCTGTTCGACAAGACCGGCACCCTGACCAAGGGGCAACCCGTCGTCGTCGCGGCCACCGGCGGGGACGACGTGCTGGCACTCGCCGCGGCCGCCGAACTGCCGTCGGAGCATCCGCTGGCCCGGGCCATCGTCACCGCGGCCCGCGAGCGCGGGCTCTCGATCCCGGCGGCCACCGAGTTCACCTCGTCGGCGGCGGTCGGCGTGACCGCCACCGTCGACGGCCGACAGATTCGGGTGGGCGGGCCGAAGCTGCTCGAGGAGACCGGGCTGCCGGCCTCCCAAGACCCCATGCCGGCCGGGACGACGGTGCTGCACGTGCTGGCCGACGGGCGGGTGCTGGGCGTGCTCGCCCTGGCCGACGAGATCCGGCCGGAGTCGCGGCAGGCCATCGACGCGCTGCACCGGCTGGACCGCGAGGTCGTGATGATCACCGGCGACGCGCAGGCCGTGGCGGATTCAGTGGCCGCCGAACTCGGCGTGGACCGGGTGTTCGCCGAGGTGCGTCCGGAGGACAAGGCGGCCAAGGTCGCCGAACTGCAGGCCGGCGGGCGCGTGGTCGCGATGGTCGGCGACGGCGTCAACGACGCCCCGGCGCTGGCGCAGGCCGACGTCGGGATCGCCATCGGCGCGGGCACCGACGTCGCGATCGCCTCGGCCGGGGTCATCCTGGCCAGCTCGGATCCGCGGTCGGTGCTGTCGGTGATCGAGCTGTCGAAGGCCAGCTACCGCAAGATGAAGCAGAACCTGTGGTGGGCGGCGGGCTACAACCTCATCGCCGTGCCGCTGGCCGCCGGGGTGCTGGCGCCGGTCGGCTTCGTGATGCCGATGTCGGTGGGCGCGTTGCTGATGTCGCTGTCGACGGTGGTGGTGGCGCTCAACGCGCAACTGCTGCGCCGGTTGGACCTACGCCCGGAGGCCGGCGTCGATTAGCGTGGTGCCCCAGGAGGGGATCACATGCGTAAATCCGATCGCGTCGCCGAGGCCGGCGCCTGGGTACTCGAGAACGGGCATCGAGCGCTGCTGGCGCTCACCGGCGGGCGGTTCCCCCGCACGCTGATGGGCATGCGCACCGTCGAACTGCACACCGTCGGGCGCAAATCGGGCAAGCCGTACGCCAACCTGCTGACCAGCCCTATCCACGACGAGCGCCGCATCGTGCTCGTCGCCTCCAAGGGCGGCCATCAGGACCACCCGGACTGGTACAAGAACGCGCTGGCCCATCCGGACGTCACGCTGACCGTCGACGGCACGCAGGTGCCGATGCGGGCCCGCGCGGCCACGACCGCCGAACGCGCCGAACTGTGGCCGCAGGTGGTCAAGACCTACCGCGGCTACGCCGGCTATCAGCGCAACACCGACCGCGAGATCCCGTTGCTGATCTGCGAGCGCGCTTAAGCGTCCAGGTCCTGCTCGACCAGGTCGGCGATGGTGTTCAGCGCGGCCTCGTCCTCGGAGGCCACGGTCACCGACGCGCCCTTGCCCGCGCCCAGCGTCATGATCATCAGCGCGGACCCGGCGTCCACCGGTTCGCCGCCGTCCATCGACAGCGTCACGGGCACACCGGCATTCACGACGGCCTCGGAAATGATGGCGGCGGGCCGGGCGTGCAGGCCGACGGCGGATCCGACGGTCACGGTCTTGCTGTGCATGCGGGTGTGCTCCTTCGTGGGTTGTGCCGAAATCGCCCTTATGGAGATTTCTACTCGAACTAGGCGGCCGAAAGTTGGGTTTGGGGGAGCGGTTTGGGCGCGGAGAACTGCTTGGCGGTGACCACCGCCAGGGCCCCGACGACGGTCCCGGCGACCAGCGCGACGATGAACCACAGCAGGTTGCCGATCGCGAAGAACACGAAGATGCCGCCGTGCGGGGCGCGCAGCGTCACGTCGAACGCCATGATCAGCGCGCCGGTCACCGCGCCGCCGGCCATCATCGACGGGATCACGCGCAGCGGGTCGGCGGCCGCGAACGGGATGGCGCCCTCGGAGATGAACGAGGCGCCCAACAGCCATGCGGCGCGACCATTTTCCCGCTCGGGCTCGCTGAACAGCCGCGGCCGCAGCGTGGTGGCCAGCGCCATCGCCAGCGGCGGCACCATGCCCGCGGCCATCACGGCCGCCATGATCCGCAGCGACGACGGGTCGGCGACGTTGAGGCCGACGGTGGCGAACGCGTAGGCCGCCTTGTTGACCGGGCCGCCCAGGTCGAAGCACATCATCAGGCCCAGGATCACCCCGAGGATGATCACCGAGGTCCCGGTCATGCCGCGCAGCCAGCTGGTCAGGCCCTCCTGGATGGCCGCCAGCGGCCGCCCGAGCAGCAGGAACATCAGCAGGCCGACGATCAGCGAGGCGAACAGCGGGATGATGACGACGGGCATCAGGCCGCGGAACCACTGCGGCACGTTGATCCGGCTGATCCACAGCGCGGCGAACCCGGCGATCAGCCCGCCGACGATGCCGCCGATGAAGCCGCCGTCGATGAAGATGGCGACCGCGCCGGCGGTGAAGCCCGGCGCCAGGCCGGGCCGGTCGGCGATGGCGAACGCGATGTAGCCGGCCAGCGCGGGGATCAGGAAGCCGAACGCCAGGCCGCCGAGGGTGTACAGCACCGCCCCCAGGTACTGCATGATGCCGCCGGGCGGCAGGTTGGTCAGCGTGTTCTCCAGCGCGATCAGGTTGCCCAGCGAGGTGTCGAAACCCTCGGGCGGGTTGGCGATGTCGTAGCCGGCGAACAGGAAGCCCAGCGCGATCAGCAGGCCGCCGGCCGCGACGAACGGGATCATGTAGCTCACGCCGGTGAGCAGGATCTGCCGGGTGCGGGTGCCCCAGCCGACGTCCGCGGAGCCCTCGGTGTCGGAGTCTCCGGCCCCGGCGCCGTCGCCATCGACGCGGGCGGCGCTCGGGTTGTCGGCGGCGGCGATCGCCTCGGCGATCATGGCGTCGGGTTCGTTGATCGCGCGCTTGACCCCGGAGGCGATCACCGGTTTGCCGGCGAAGCGGCCGCGATCTTTGACCCCGACGTCGGTGGCGAAGATGACCGCGTCCGCGCCGGAGATGGTCGACGCGCCCATCGGGGTGCTGCCGGAGGATCCCTGGGTCTCGACGACGATGTCGACGCCGGCGCGCTCGGCGGCCAGCTTGAGCGCATCGGCGGCCATGTAGGTGTGCGCGATCCCGGTGGGGCAGGCCGTGATTGCCGCGATGGTCTTCTTCGCGGGGGCGGCCTCGGGTTCGGGTTCGGTGGCGGGCTTGGCGGGCTCGGCCGGGGCGGGGTTCACCGTGGAATCGACCAGCGCCACGATCTCGTCGGCCGTGGCCGCCGAGCGAAGCGACGCGACGAACTCCGGTCGCACCAGGGCGCGGGCCAGGCTGGACAGCAGCTTCATGTGCTCGGCGCCGCCGGCGTCCGGGGCGGCGATCAGGAACACCAGGTCGGCCGGGCCGTCCGGGGCCCCGAAGTCCACCGGCGGGGCCAGCCGCGCGAAGCCGATGGTGGGCGCGTCGACGTAGGGGGAGCGGCAGTGCGGGATGGCGATGCCGCCGGGCAGTCCGGTCGCGGACTGGGCTTCGCGGGCCATCGTCGCACCGACCAGGCCGTCGACGTCGGTGGCGCGGCCGGCCTCGGCGAGCGTGCCGGCCAGTCGCGCGATGACGTCGTCCTTGGCGGCTCCGGCGTCGACGTCGAGCAGCACCAGATCGGCGGTGGTGATGGGCGGGTTCGTCATGGCTTCACCTTTGTCGGAAGGGCTCGTCGGCGTTGGCGATCGGCGAATGTCGGCTCAGCGGTCGGGGGCGATGGAGACCACCTGCACGGCGTCGAGGTCGATCTGTCGGGGCGAGGGCAGCGCCGAACCGGGCAGCGCGGCCGCCGCGCTGCCGTAGGCCACCGCCATCTGCAGTCGGCGGGGCTCCTCGGCGCCACCGATGGCGGCGCGGACGTAGCCCGCCAGCGAGGAGTCGCCGGCGCCGACGGTGCTGCGCGGCGTGATCGGCGGGGCCGCGGCCATCCACGCGCCGGTACCGTTGATCAGGACCGCCCCCGCGGCCCCCAGGGTGGCCAGCACCGCACCCACGCCGCGGTCCATCAACGCGGTGGCGGCCGCCACGACGGGCTCGGGATCACCCTGTTGCACAGACTGTTCCAGCGCGGCAGGGTCGGCGCCGGACAGGCTGGCCAGTTCCTCGGAGTTGGGCTTGATCAGATCCGGGGCGGCGCGCTCGAAGCCGGCGGCCAGCGCCGCCAACGGCCCCTCGGAGGTGTCGACGGCGACCTTGCACGGCAACTCGCGCAGCAGCGCCACCACCTCGGCGTACCAGTCGTCGGGGACCCCGGGCGGCAGCGATCCCGACATCACCACCCAGTGCGCACCGGCGGCCTGGCCGACGACGGCGTCGGTCAGGGCCGCGATCGAAGCCGCATCCAGCTCAGCGCCGGGCTCGTTGAGTTTCGTTGTGGTGCCGTCGTTCTCGGTGACGGCGATGTTGGTGCGCACGGTGCCGGTGACCGGGACCGCCGAGTAGCCGACGCCGGTGGGGCTGAGCACCGACAGGAACGGATCGTCGCGGCGGGCGGGCAGCACCGCGCAGGCGTCGATGCCGGCCAGCGTCAGCACCCGGGCGACGTTGACGCCCTTGCCGCCGGGTTCGTCGGACACGGACTGCACGCGGTGCACCGCGCCGCGGGTCAGGGGGCCGCCGAGCGCGATCGTGCGGTCGATGCTCGGATTCGGCGTCACCGTGACGACGACCGCGTTGCGGGGTTTCATGCCACTACCACCTCTACTCCGTGTTGGGTCAGCGCCTCGCGGTCCGCGTCGCTGATCTCGTCGTCGGTGATCACCGTGTCGACCTTGTCCAAGGCGGCGAAGCTGATGAAGTCCTCACGCCCGATCTTGGACGAATCAGCAGCCACCACAACGTAACTCGCGCAGGTCACCATGGCGCGCTTGACGGCGGCCTCCTCGCTGTCCGGGGTGGACAGGCCGTGGCCGACGCTGATGCCGTTGGTGCCGATAAACGCGATGTCGACCCGTAGCGAGTCCAGGGTGCGCAGCACCGGTTCGCCGACGGCGGCCTGGGTCACCCCGCGCACGCGCCCGCCGAGCAGGTGCAGGCTCAGGGCCGGCATGGTGGCCAGCCGGGCGGCGATCGGCACCGAGTTGGTGACCACCGCCAGTTCGCGGTCGGCGGGCAGGCGGGCGGCGATGCGGGCCGTGGTGGTGCCGGCGTCGAACAGCACGCTGGCCCCGGCCAGCGGGAAGAACTCGACGGCGGCCGCGGCGATGGCGTCCTTGTGGCCCGCGCGGGTGCCCTCCCGTTCGGCCACCCCGGGTTCGACGACGTGCAGCGCGCGCACCGGCACCGCGCCGCCGTGCACGCGACGCACCAACCCGGCGCGGTCCAGGGCCGCCAGGTCGCGGCGCACGGTCTCGGTGGTGACCGCGTAGGTCTCGGCCAGTTCGGTCACCGAGGCCCGGCCGCGCGCGATCACCAGCGAGGCGATGGCTTGCTGACGTTCCTCTGGGTACACGTCGGACTCCAAAGACAGGGACGGCGGGCGGGCTGGGAGCTAGGTTTGGGGCAGACGTTCGGTGGCGATGACCCGGGTGCTGCCGCGGTACCGATGTTGTTATGTGTTGTTTTACGCCTATTTGTGTTGAATTGTCAACGGTTCGATGTAACCTGGTTCACATGACTCCCACGACTCCTGCCGCGCTCTCCGGTGTGCCCGTGGTTCCCGGCGTCGCCTACGCCCCGGTGATCCGGCCCGGGCGCCCGCCCGCCCCCGAGGACCTGTCCACACCCGGCGCGGTGGCCGAGGCCGACCGCCCCGACGAGGTCGCCCGCTTCGGTGCCGCGGCGACGGCCGTGGCCGAGCGGCTACGGGAACGCGCGGCGCACGCCACCGGGGCCGCGTCGGAGGTGCTGGGCGCCACCGCGCAACTGGCCACCGACCGCGCCTGGCTGGGCGCGGCCGAGAAGCGCATCGGGGAGGGCACCCCCGCGATCCGTGCCACCGCCGAGGCCGTCGAGCAGTTCGTCGAGATGTTCACCAAGATGGGCGGATTGATGGCCGAGCGGGTCACCGACCTGCGCGACATCCGGGACCGGGTGGTCGCCGAACTCGCCGGGTTGCCCGAACCCGGGGTGCCGGTGCCCGACGTGCCGTCGATCCTGTGCGCGGAGGACTTGGCCCCAGCCGACACCGCGGGACTGGACCCGGCGCTGATCGTCGGGCTGGCGACCTCGCTGGGCGGGCCCACGAGCCACACCGCGATCATCGCCCGGCAGTTGGGCATCCCGTGCGTGGTGGCGGTGACGGGCCTCGACGACGTCGACGCCGGTCGGCTGGTGCTGATCGACGGCACCCGCGGCAGCCTCACCGTCGACCCCGACACCGCGGAGGCCGAGGCCGCGGTGGCGCGCGCCGCGGAGGCCGCCGCGGCCATGGCGAACTGGACCGGCCCCGGCGCCACGGCCGACGGACATCCCGTGGCGGTGCTGGCCAACGTGCAGGACGGCGCGGGCGCGCGGGCCGCCCGCGAGACGCCGGCCGAGGGCATCGGGCTGTTCCGGACCGAACTGTGTTTCCTCAACTCCGATGCCGAACCCTCGGTGGCGGAGCAGGCCCGGATCTACGGCGAAGTGCTGCAGGCGTTCTCGGAGCACAAGGTGGTGGTCCGCACCCTCGACGCTGGCTCCGACAAGCCGCTGAAGTTCGCCAACAGCCCCGACGAGGCCAACCCGGCGCTCGGCGTGCGCGGTATCCGGGTGTCGTTCGGCAACCCCGCGCTGCTGGACAACCAGCTCGCCGGGATCGCGGCCGCCGCCGAGCAGAGCGGCAATGCGCCGTGGGTGATGGCGCCCATGATCGCCACGCCCGAGGAGGCGCGCGACTTCGCGGGCAAGGTGCGCGCGCATGGGCTGACCCCGGGCGTGATGATCGAGGTGCCCGCCGCGGCGCTGCTGGCCGACCGGATCCTCGACCACGTCGACTTCCTGTCGATCGGGACCAACGACCTGGCGCAGTACACGATGGCCGCCGACCGGATGTCGGCCGAACTCGCGACCCTGACCGATCCCTGGCAGCCCGGCGTGCTGGCGCTGGTGGCGATGACGGCCAAGGCCGGGGTGGCGGTGGACAAGCCGGTGGGCGTCTGTGGCGAGGCGGCGGCCGACCCGCTGCTGGCCTGCGTGCTGGTGGGCATGGGCATCACCTCGCTGTCGGCGGCCGCGGCGGCGGTCACCGCGGTGGGGGCCAAGCTGTCGACGGTGACGCTCGAGCAGTGCCGCCGCGCCGCCGAGGCGGTGCTCGGTACCGCCGACGCCGCCGGGGCCCGGGCCGCGGCGCTCGACGTGTTGGGCTGACCGCGCCGGGGGAATAATCGGACTGTGGTCCGGTTATACCGGGTGACTCTGACAAATGGAGGTGCCCAATGCCCGCAGTCACCGCAGACACATTGACCCTGTCGCGGGTCCGCCCACCGGCGGCCGACGACACCGAGCGCCCGGTGCGCTCCATCACCACCGGCCCCCGCGGCTACGAGGGCGAGGGCTTTCCCGTCGTCCGCGCGTTCGCCGGGGTCAGCGCGGCGGACCTGGACCCGTTCGTGCACATGGACCAGATGGGTGAGATCGAATACCAGCCCGGCGAACCGCGGGGCACCGACTGGCACCCGCACCGCGGCTTCGAGACGGTCACCTACATGATCGACGGCCGCTTCGCGCACCAGGATTCGCACGGCGGCGGCGGGTTGATCGCCGACGGCGCTACCCAGTGGATGACCGCCGGATCGGGCATCCTGCACATCGAGACGCCGCCGGCCGAACTCGTCGAGAGCGGCGGCGCCTTCCATGGCATCCAGCTGTGGGTGAACCTGCCCCGCGCGGACAAGTTCGCCGCGCCCCGCTACCAGTCCATCGAGGGTGGCGAGGTGCGACTGCTGTCGTCGTCCGACGGCGGCGCGCTGCTGCGGGTGATCGCCGGGGAGTTCGACACCGCTGACGGGGTGCAGCGCGGTCCTGGTGCCACGCACACCCCGATCACGTTGGCGCACGCCACCGTTGAGCCCGGCGCGGAGCTGAACGCCCCGTGGAGCCGGGACTTCAACGCGCTGGTGTACGTGCTGTCGGGCCGGGGATCGGTGGGGCCGGTGCGGCACCCCATTCAGCAGGGCCAACTCGCGGTCCTCGGGCCCGGTGACCGGATCACCGTCGCCGCCGACTGCGGTCAGGACTCCCATCGCCCGGCGCTGGAGGTGCTGCTGTTGGGTGGTCGTCCGATCCGCGAACCGGTGTTCCACTACGGGCCGTTCGTGATGAACTCGAAGTCGGAGGTCATCACGGCGCTCGAGGATTTCCAGGCCGGTCGCTTCGGCGCCATCCCGCCGGATGCGCTGATGCCGCACCGCGCCGGCTGATGTCTTGACTGTGGTGTGCGTCACAGTAGGATGGGTTGGTCGCGAGGAGGTCAGCCCATGGCGCACTCACAATTCGGCTCCTTGAAAGCCGGCGGGCTGAACTGGGATAGCTTGCCGCTGCGGCTGTTTGCCAGCGGCAACGCGAAGTTCTGGAACCCCGCGGACATCGACTTCTCCCGGGATCGGGCGGACTGGGAGTCGCTCACCGACCGGGAACGTGACTACGCCACGCGGCTGTGCGCGCAGTTCATCGCCGGCGAGGAGGCGGTCACCAAGGACATCCAGCCGTTCATGCGGGCGATGCGGGACGAGGGGCGCCTGGGTGACGAGATGTACCTGACGCAGTTCGCCTTCGAAGAGGCCAAGCA
>Ga0265293_10003043_pt1 | contig 32009 bp, 24 predicted proteins | sample Munlanlewell138R_FD_192505 | JGI IMG/M metagenome (GOLD analysis project Ga0265293, IMG submission 192505) | Leachate microbial communities from a municipal landfill in Southern Ontario, Canada - Leachate well 138R | ecosystem: Engineered > Solid waste > Landfill > Unclassified | place: Canada... | reverse complement strand
TATCGGATTGATAGACCCCCATGCCTTAAAAACTCAGGCCCGAAGGGCGTAAAAAAGTTGAACGGAGCACAGATTGCTCCCTAAATAGTTACAGGAACTGTCTCAATATCGTTGTCAGACTCCGCCCCCGACCTCGTCGACAAAGTCATGAACAACACGTGGTACAAACGTTTTGAGCGGGGCGTTGCGCTCAAAGATTTAGATTGGGCGTATTTGCAAGCTAAATTCGCTTTGGATGCTGACGATATTGAAAGCATTGAAGAAATTGCCGAAGAAGTGGTTGATATCGCAGAAGAATCGGGAATCGACGAAATTCCTTCTTTTGAAGACGGTGATTTTGTCGGGATTCCTGAAATTCTCGGCGATGCCGTCTGGGGTGATGACGGAGAAACCCTCGGCGAATTGCTCGATGGAGCGGGCGGCGATGTGGACGATTTAATGGACCGCTATTTTGTCGTTGCAGAGTATTGCCCGGACTACGAAGACTTTGAAGTGGCCGGGGAAGCCATCGCCGGAGCGATCAAAGCTTGGGACAGCGCCGGCAACTATACCCAATTCCACAATTACTATGCTTGGGATTTGAACGAGGATGGGCTCGCCGATCATTTAAAAATCGGCATTCTCGCGAAACTGCTCTGTTTGAATCAAAATGAATGTGAATCCCTGCCTTTCGTGGATGCGCAGGCACTCCAAGATACTTGGGAATTGAACTTGGGAACTGCTCAATCCTTAGTCGGCGATGTCGCTGATTTCTTGAATGAAGAAGATATCTGTAGTCGAGATATTGCGGCACTGGTGGAAAAAGTTGCTGTTGCCGTAGACGAAGTTGCCGATGAAATGGCGGCGGATCATGGCAGTGAACTGTTGCCGCCTGAGCTTTTCAGTGGTTCTGTACCGGCGGAATGGGCCGGTAAGACTTTTAATGACCTTGCAGTATACCTGAAAAAGGCTACCCTGAGCATGCGTAAACATGCAGCCGACGCTGACGCTCTTGTGACGCAACTTTGTTTGACCTTGGCCGACGAATTGAACCATCCGAATTTAACGGTTAAGTTGGGTGCTGCTGTTGCCGCTCTTGCCGATGATGTCCACGTGGATTGGATCCTCAATAATGTGTGGTTCGCCCGTTTGGAGAAAGCCAAAGAACTGCTCGACATGGATTGGGACGAACTGAAAGCACTCGTTCCCGACGCCGCAGCCACCATTGACAAAATCCTAGCCAAGGCGGAAGATGTGCTCTGCAAAATTGAGGCAATTGAAATTCCTGAATTTCGTGTTGATTTTGATGCCATTGAACTGCTGTTACCCGGTTCCGATTGGGCAGGAAAAACCTTGGCCGAACGTTTGATACCTTACGGTAACAATCTAGAAGAATTCTGGCAAGAAGAAATTGAGCCGCTCATCGAAATACGGGATTGCGACGACGGCATTGATTGTACGATTGACAGCTGCGATCCTACGACAGGCTGCGTGCATGTCGCTGATGACAGCCTGTGCGATGATGGCATTGATTGTACGGCAGACAGCTGCGATCCGGAAGTGGGTTGTGTGCATGTCGCTGATGACAGCCTGTGTGACGACGGCATTGATTGTACGATTGATAGCTGCGACCCGGCAGTAGGCTGTGTGCATGTCGCTGATGACAGCCTGTGCGATGACGGCATTGATTGTACGGCAGACAGCTGCGATCCTACGACCGGCTGCGTGCATCTCACTGATGACAGCCTGTGCGACGACGGTATTGATTGTACGGTAGACAGCTGCGATCCTACGACCGGCTGTGTGCATGTCGCTGATGGCAGTCTGTGCGACGACGGCATTGATTGTACGGCAGACAGCTGCGATCCTACGACAGGCTGTGTGCATGTCGCTGATGGCAGCCTATGCGTCGACGGCATTGATTGTACGGTAGACAGCTGCGATCCTACGACAGGCTGTGTGCATGTTGCCGATGACAGCCTGTGCAACGACGGTATTGATTGTACGGCTGATAGCTGCGACCCGGAATTGGGTTGTGTGCATGTCGCTGATGACAGCTTGTGCAACGACGGTATTGATTGTACGGCAGACAGCTGCGATCCTACGACAGGCTGTGAGCATGTCGCTGATGATAGCCTCTGCGCTGACGGCGAATACTGCGATCCTAACGTTGGTTGCGTCCCAGTAGAAGAAGAAGGGGAAGATGAAGATGCCCTGATGGACTGTCCCGACTACACGATTTTTGGTCAGTCGATCAGCGATGATGCCCAGTATTTTCTCAGCAACGAAGGGGATGCCATCTTGCCTTGGGACAATATTTTCTCCGCCGACGAGGTTTATGCCACCGGTGACGTTTATGACGTCCATTGGTGGGGCGTTGAAGTGGATGATTCCGGTGATGCTTGCGACGGCAATCTGAACTCCTTCATTATCGAAATTCTTACCAGCGCAGAAGATCTCTACGATTTCACCGCCGGCGCAGTCTATGAATCTGCTGCAGAAATTGAAGTAACGGTGACGCGGAGCAGTGCCAACGTCTCTATCAAAAACGATGATGGTAAAAAAGTGCCTGTATACTATTATGAAACCATCCTAGACGAAGCTTTTGTCTTTGATGGAGAAACCCATAATTACTATCTGAATATCCGCAATGCTGATGCCGCCTCCGACTGTCTCTTTGGTTGGCTCAGCGCTTCTCAAGGAGACAGTATCGGATATAACAGTGGTGTTTTGAGTAAGGTTACATCCGATGAACCTGACGACGTGATTGAACTCTTTAAAACAGAAATGGATATGTCTTTCTGCCTGACTGAAACACCGACTGAAGAGCCTGTAGAAGGCGAAGAACCGGTTGAAGAAGGTGAGCCGGAAGAAGGGGAAGAACCTGTCGAAGAGGGTGAACCTGAAGAAGGTGAAGAACCGGTTGAAGAGGGTGAACCCGAAGAAGGCGAGGAACCTGTCGAAGAAGGCGAAGCTGAAGAAGGTGAAGAACCGGTTGAAGAAGGTGAACCCGAAGAAGGCGAAGAGCCCGTTGAAGAAGGCGAAGGCGAAGCTGAAGAGGGTGAAGAACCGGTTGAAGAAGGTGAACCCGAAGAGGGCGAAGAGCCCGTCGAAGAAGGCGAAGGCGAAGCTGAAGAGGGTGAAGAACCGGTTGAAGAAGGTGAACCCGAAGAAGGCGAACCTGTCGAAGAGGGCGAAGAGCCCGTCGAAGAAGGCGAAGAACTTGTTGAAGGCGAAGAGCCTGTCGAGGGCGAAGAGCCTGTCGAGGGCGAAGGCGAAGAGAATGGTGACCTTGAACCTGCATGTTGCGAAAACTTTGACTGGACCGATCTGGGTAATATCTTCCTAGGTATTCTGGCAATTGCAACGTTGGTGGTTGTTAGTCTTTTCGTCCGTATAGAGATCGGTCCGCCCACCAAATAAGTATCCATAGCGTAAATACACAAGCCCCGGCGTCTTTTAGGCGTCGGGCTTTTTTCTTAGATAAACACGTGAAAACAAGATGGACTTAGGAGGGGGGAGACGACGCGTCTTTTTCTGGGATGGCCAGAACAGACACATTGGACGGGAGACGCACAATGCTTTCCCGTGTAGGGCGAGATTTATCGCGCCCGAGGTGTTCGTATCTTCAAGGCGCTGCATTACAGGAATAGGCGCCGTAACCCATTTTCGTGTACCCACAAGCTATAGTGGTGTTTATGGGTTTATCATTCCTTATAGCACTGTATTTTGTGGTATACTCTTAAATATAAATGGAATTTAATCGTCTACTTTGCTATGATAGCGGACAAGCTAAGGGTCTTTCTATACACCCTGACCGTGTAAATCATGTTGAGTAGAACTTGGTCCGGTGGGACAACAGTTCAGTAGTTAAAATGCGCCTTGGGCGCGGGAGTATCTGGGATGAACGCTGAAGATAAAGGTATTTGGGGTTTTTTGAGTTATCCGTGGATGTGGGTCATGATGATCATTGTTGAAATCCTGCTCATGCCTGTAAACTGGTTTTGTTACACCGTTGGCTTGGAGCCGGTACGCATCGAGACGCCCTTTATTTATTGATCCCCTTCACGAGCATGTCATGGAGAAACGAAGCGCTTAGCAGCTTTCGGTCAGGAGCGGTATGGGCACGCCCGTGCGTGCAAAAGTGCCGGACATATGCACCGCCCTGTCTTAACGACAGCCTGCTTCACGCTATCTTGCTAATAACAAAGGAGCCGTCCATCCCCTTCGAGAGCGCTATAGGCTCATCGTATCGGGTTGACGGCTCCTGTTTATTCAAGTGCGCTAACACTTAGTCAGTGTAATTATTCATATACCGCTGGATACGGGTCAGCCATGTATCGGGGAGTTGCAACTGGTATTCTGCGCTTCGCGGGCTGTAAAGGGGGTTGCGGTTCAGTTCTGATTTCATGGTAGAAGTCAGCGGTCTGTACACGACTCCCGAACTTCCGCTAACGCCTTGTTTCAGCGATTTCACAGCCTTACCTGTGCGAGGGCTGATCCGTTCTCCATCCTTATCGGCAGGGCGCGGCGTACGGATTGCCGCGTTACGGGTTCTTCGCGCTGCCTTCGCCGATTTCGCCGCGTAGAGTTCATTGGGATCGACGCCATATTCATAGAGCTCTACAACGCCTAAATCACCGGTTCCAAAGCCGAGTTCTTCCAGATAGAGGTCTGTGCCGGAGCGGTAATCCCACATAGCATCTTCCCAATCGAAGGTCAAGCCTGCTTTATAGTCGAAGGCTCCAAAGACGCTGCCTTCGGAGAAGCCGTCCATATAGCCATCCATGAAGCTGCCGTCTTGATATTCGGGGTGGGCATCTTCCAACAGCAGATCATACCAAAAGCTGTTAAAGGCGAGATCATATCCTTCGCTGAAGCCGATGGTAAAACCGAAATCGTAAGACACATAATAGCCATCGTTGTAGGCGTACCACAGTCCGTCATAATAGCCGGCGTCATAGCTGTCATCGTCGATCCACGGGATCGTATTACCTTGGTAAAGGATTGGACCATAGGGCGGCTCTGTATAATAACTGTCTTCAAATCCTTCCCAGTATTTTTCGTTGGAGGCAAAGCCTATTTCAAAACCTTCGTCATACTCGTGAAGAGGGCAGCCTGCCAAAATGATGGTTGCCACTACAACGCTCAGTAAGCGAGCTGTTCCGCGAAAGATCTTCTTCATAGATGTAATTCCTATTGTTGAAGGGCCAGTACACAACAAGGTTGTTAATCCAATTTGCAGACAGTGTTGCGGCTTAGCGATGCCCGAAGATAAGCGGTTCAGCGCAGGCCAAGTGCGCGACGCGGTTAGATCCTAACCCGGCACGGAAGGCGCGCCTGCACCTTCTCCACTTCGATTCGAGACCGCTAAAAGCCGCAACATTACTATTGCTACTCATTATATCATCTTCTGCCTCGAGACATACCGCCGCCGCCTCGCGACGACAGACCGCCGCCGCTGCCACGGGACGATAAACCGGATCCACCGCTCCTGCCGGAACCAAAGCTGCTGCCCGAAGATCTTCCCGAACCAAAGCTTCCTGAGGAGCGCGGTGCGCTAAAAGACGATCCGGAGCGGGGCGCAGAGAAGCTCGGCGCACGCTGTGCAGGAGCTGAGAAACTGGGCGCACGTTGTGCAGGTGCAGAGAAACTGGGTGCACGCTGTGCAGGTGCAGAAAAACTGGGTGCACGCTGTGCAGGTGCAGAAAAGCTGGGCGCACGCTGTGCAGGCGCAGAAAAGCTGGGCGCACGCTGTGCAGGCGCGGAGAAGCTCGGCGCCGGACTCGACATGCGCGGCGCTTGCGGGGTTGCTTGCGGGCGCGGCGCCGGACTCGACATACGCGGAGCTTGCGGGGCTGCTTGCGGGCGCGGAGCCGGACTCGACATGCGCGGCGCTTGTGGGGCGGCTGCTTGTGGACGCGGACTCTGTACTGCCGAGCTTGGCGCACGGGGCGTGGTTCCTGCCGTAGACCGTGAGCCCGGCGCACTCATACGTGGTGACGTGGCTTGGGGTGCCGGACTCGGTCGTGTTTGCGTAGGCCGTGCTGCGGGCGCAGGCGCCGGAGCGCCTTGCCGCGTTTGTGTAGGCCGTGCTGCTGGCGCAGGCGTTTGCCGTCCCTGAGACTGGGGCGCTGCGCCGCTGCCCGGACGCGTTTGCATTTGCGTCGGCGCGGGTGATGTACGTATGGACGAACCTGGCGCGCTTTGACCTCGGCCTGAGGTCGGCGCACTGCCGCCGCCTTGTCGCATTCCTGTAGCTCCATGCGGAACGGTGCGCGTAATCTGGCCGCTGCCCCGCGGCGCAGGCGAGGATGATTCCAAATCACGAACGGCTACATTGGTCCGCGCGGGACCCGTACCCGATCCGCTCATGCCCCGTCCCGAAGGCTGTCCATTGCCTTGGCGTCCCGATTGCGCTGTTCCCGGTGCCGCCTGTCCCATGCCGGGACCGCCTCTGCCGCTGTTGGTCTGGTTCCGTGCTTGTTCACGCACGGTTCTCAGACGCTGCGATTCAGGCACATAGGCAGTTGCCCGGTCGGCTCCGGTTCCGCCCGACGGACGGGACGGCAGATACGTCTGTTCCGTCTGTCTGAGCGACACGCGGCGTGTTCCGGCCAAGGGTTGATTGCCGAGGGACGCCGTGCGAATACCGGCGTTGTGTTCGGGCCGTGAAACAGCGAAGGTATTTCTGCCCAGCCGTGATTCCAGCGAACCAGCCCGTTCCCTTGGGGAAAGGCCCCCAAAGATAGACGTGGGGATACCGCGCACGGGACTGGTGGGCTTGTAGTCTCTCGCCCGCCCTAAGAAGTCACGCCCAAAAGGAATGCTCGGGCGGTAGTTTCCGCGGAAACCAAGGTTCCACACATGGAAATCCCGGGAGGGGAGCAGTCCAATACTGCTTACCCAACCGTAGGCTGGCTGATAAATATAGTTGGAACCCCAATAGAGGTGACTGTAATGGGAATAGCGCGTGCTCGACCACGAAAAGCTTAAGCCTCCCATCATGAAGGTGGACGCGCCATAGACCAAGACGGGGCGATAATAGTAATCCATCGGTGCCCACGTGAAATAGTCACCTGCACGCATCGAGACGACCCATGCAGGGCCCCAAACGGGATCATAGGACCAGACCCAGCCATAGCTGGGCGCATGCCGCCATCGGCCATAGTGAGAGGTCACATAGGCGAAGGGATATTCGTCAACCCACACATGTCCATAGGACGGCATATAGTTCCAGTAGCCGTAGCGGTAGGGTTCATAGTTTGCGACCACGGTCGGCCGCCAATAGGGGCGGCTGTCAATGGTTACCCACTCTCCGTAGCGGGGCAAATCGTAGACGCCCACCGTGGCACTGCTTACCGCCACTTCGCGAGGTGTTGTCTGTACGCTTTCGGCGAGAACCCGACCGCGGCTGTTGTTCCACTCATCGAAAGCATCCCCTTTGCTGCTGTCGAAGGCAACGGCATCAGAGGGCATATAGCCCGGGTCTACCCAAACGCGAAAGCCCGCCTGTGCGCTCACGTCACCGCCCAAATCGGTATGCACCGCGGCGCTGCCCTGATGGACAGACACGGTCAACGCGCCCGTTTCAGAAATATCCAAACGAACGATGGAATCATGGGCAATATCGACGGTTGCCGCCGGCGTCGTGAAGATAAAGCTCTCTTCGTTGCTGCCGAAACGGTGCACATAAAAGGAGCCGACCCAGCCGCGGATAAATATCTGCGGGGACAGGGCGGTGATCTCCGCTTTACTGCGGTCTGCAAGGCGCACAAAATTCGCGCCTGAAATTTCAAGTTCCGCCATCCCTTCTTCTTCAACCCAGAGCGTATCGCCGGGCACAACAAGCGCATTGACCGAAGCGGAAGCCCATTCCGCCTCCTCAGCACTTTGCACCAGCAAACCGCCCGTATCAAAACTTACGCGGCCATGAGGCGGATAGTCTGCATCCGCCCATGCTAAGCCCGCGCACATACTTAGCATGGCAATCATGATTAACTTGGTGTAGTGTTGTTGCTTCATTGCTTACAACTCCTTATCGGTTAGCCCCTGAAATATAACGAAAGTAGATGTTCACTTAACCAGACGATTCAACCTGAGAAATATTCACTTTTCCGCTGAGAAAAAGCCGCCGGTGTCATCTCAGCCCAACAGCCGTCTATTGAGTGCTACACTGCCGCTTAAGGCTTTATTCCTTGCCGCCGCAGCCGTGGAAATACCCCCGGTGCAGAGGCTGCTTTGTACAGCCATTTCTAGCCTTTAAATTATGCTGCGAACTGTCCCAAAAGAGAAAAAATTACGGATCCGTCCTTCAAAAACAATGCTCCCGGACAACAGCCGTCTTTCCCATCACGGGAAGTGGTGACTGCGGTCCGGGAAGCTATTTCTATTCGTTTTTCTATTTAGTTGGTAATGACCAACGCTTCCCGATCCGGTAAGGCGGGGAAGGGCGCGTGGGGCTCCATCTGGTACCAAAATGCCACGGATGCCAAGTCATCCTGCAAGGGCAGATACCGACCCTGGCTTTGCCAGCCCAAGCTCTGGATGGTGATGCGCAGATCTTCTCTGAAGCGGACGGGATCGGTAATATGCCAACGATACTGTCCAAAGCGCCGTTGTTCGCCGTCGAAGGGGATATGGTGAAAGCCTGCATAGGGCGATGAGAAGCTTTCATAGACGTATTTGCCGTCTTGTTTAATCTCATTGTAGCCGTAGGAACCGCAGAAGTAATCTTCTTCGCCGGTGCCGCAAATGGTGGGGAATTCCGTATCGCCGTCAATGAAAAACTTGATTTCGCCTTCGCCCCACCAACCCGGGCTATTGGCGCCGTGGGCGAGATAGGTGCCCACATACTGGCCATTGCCTTGGATCCCGTCTACAATGGTAAAGACTTCTTTATCGGGCAGGGGGTTGACCCGTCGAAACTGGGCGTGGAAATAAGGCGCATCTTCGGGGACTTCTTCCAAGGTATAGTCAATCTGATAGAAGGCGCGTGCTTTTGTCTCGCCTATATTCTCTAAGGTAATTTTGAAACCTTTGCGGAAAGGCATCTGCCAGTAGCAGTTGAAGCCGCTACGGGGATTCACACACACGGCGAGGGAGTCGATGCGCGGTTCATTGCCCATGCCCCAGCCTGCTGCGAAGAAATCGCCCACAGGCACTTCCACCGACGGCGTCTCTTCACCGTCCCAGTAGAAGCGCAGAATCGTCGTCCGATATTCTCCCGTGGGTGTCATCCAAATATGATTGATCGTTCCCATCCCTTGCGTATCGGCGAGGACAAAGGTTTCGCCCGCTTCAATGTTCACATAGGGATTCACTTTCCAGCCTACGCCCAGCTCGCGCGCGTTGTGCGCTGCTGTCCCTTCCTCAAGGGTTGCCATACCGCCTTTACCTTTTTCTCCCGTAAAGTTTTCCGGGCTGATCGAACGGCTGTCTGTGTCTCGAATCGTGCACAGACCTGCCATGGGATTCGCTGCTGCCAAGGTAGAGGAGAGCGTCAAAACCAAGGCTATTGCTAAAAAACAAGTTGCTGTATTCTTCATCATAATCTCCTGTATCTATCGTTTCTGTTGGATTGAATTGATTACTACGTGGGGGGGGGCTATGACCTCCCGTCTCCTCACTCCGAAATGACCAGATCTTTAATCTCCGGCAGGGCGGGGAAAGGATTGTGTGGTTCCGTCTGGTACCAGTAGGACACGGCCGCCAAATCGTCCTGCAGCGGCAGGTAACGGTTCTCACTCTGCCATCCCAGGCTTTGCAGCGTAATGCGCAGATCTTGTTTGAAACGGATCGGATCGGTGATGTGCCAACGGTATTGTCCGACCCGACGCTGATCGCCTTTAAAGGGTACATGATAAAAGCCTGCGTAAGCGGTGCTGAATTCTTCATAGGTATAGCGGCCCCGTTTCTCTTTTTCTGAATAGCAATAAGAGCCGCAGAAATAATCCTCTTCGCCGGTGCCGCAAATGGTCGGGTATTCCGTATCACCGTCGATGAAGAATTTGATTTCGCCTTCGCCCCACCAGCCCGGGCTATTGGCGCCATGGGCCACATAAGTACCCACGTAATGGCCGTTCCCTTGGATCCCGTCCACGACGGTAAACACTTCTTTATAGGGCAGCGGATTGACCCGTCTGAATTGGGCATGGAAATAGGGCGTGTCGTCGGACACCTGCTCCAGTGAATAATCGATTTGATAATAAATAACGGCCTGTTTATCCGTCATGTTTTCCATGGTGACTTTGAAGCCTTTACGGAAAGGCATTTGCCAGTAACAATTCAGGCCGCTCCGCGGATTCACACAAATGGGCAGCGACGTGATGCGCGGCTCATTGTTCATGCCCCAGCCGGACGCGAAGAAATCGCCCACGGGCACCTCCACCGACGGCGACTCCTCACCATCCCAATAGAAGCGGAAGATCAACTGCCGATAATCGCCCACAGGCGTCATCCAAATATGGTTGATCACGCCCATTCCTTCCACTTCACCCAAGGTAAAGGTTTCCTTGGCCTCCATCACGATATAGGGGTTGACTTTCCAGCCGACACCCAATTCGCGGGCGGCATGGGCGGCACTTCCTGTCTCGAGGGTTGCCATACCGCCTTTCCCTTTCTCACCCGTAAAGTTTTCCGGGCTGATCGAACGGGTATCCGCATCTTTCAGACGGCATAGATCGGCCATGGGATTATTGGCGGCGACGCCGTACGCGCTCACAAGCGCCATGCACAATACAACAAGCATACATTGTCTTAGGTTCATCTCAAGGGCTCCTCTTTCTTTGGGGCTTCCACAGTCTCCTCTGCGCGATCGAACTTCCGGCCGCACAGAATATCCATCTTACCTGTTTTTAAAGGGCTCATGCCACTTTATAAGAAGCGGAAAAACGTGCTTTCTTTTTCTTTTCCGCGCACAAAGAAAAGGCGTCGAAACCGGGCGAACTTGTACCGTCGGTTTCGGCGCCTGCTATGGATTCAACCTATAATGCTGCTTACAGCAGCGACGTTATATTAGCCGTTTACGCGCTGGAATTCAACCATGAAATCGCACAGGGCAGCCACCCCTTCCATGGGCATGGCATTGTAGATGGAGGCACGGCAGCCGCCCACGGAACGATGTCCCTTCAGCGCGGCCAAACCCGCATCCGTCGCTTGCGTCAAGAAAAGCTTCTCCTGTTCTTCCGTACCCACGCGGAAGGTCACGTTCATCAAGGACCGGCATTCAGGCAGGGAATGGCCTCGGTAAAAGCCGCCGCTGCCGTCGATGGTATCATAGAGCAGCTTCGCCTTCGCTTGGTTGACGGCGTGCATCTTTTCCAATCCGCCTATGTCTTCGATCAGCCACCGCGTCACCAAAGAGATCACATAAATGGAGAAGGTGGACGGCGTGTTGTACAGCGAATCGTTGTCCGCCAAGATCTTATAATCAAGGAGAGGCGGCAGGTTTTCGGGAACATGCTCCAACAGGTCTTTGCGGATGATGACGACTGCCGTTCCCGAAGGACCAATGTTCTTTTGTGCGCCCGCATAGAGCAGCGCATACTTGTTAATGTCAGTCGGCCGGCACAGGAAATCAGAGGAGGCATCACAAAACAGTGCTTTGCCCTGCACTTCCGGTTCCTTCGTAAACTGGATACCTTGAATGGTTTCATTGGAGGTGAAATGCACATAGGCGGCATTGGGATCCAAATCCAATTCACTATCGGCGGGGATACGGTTAAAATTGGCTTCTTTGCCGCTCCAAGCCGTGCGCGCCGTACCGAAACGGCTTGCTTCTTTAATGGCTTTCGAAGCCCAAGAACCGACATTGATATAGTCTGCTGTGCCGCCGTTTAAATAGTTCATCGCCAACATGGAAAACTGCATGGTTGCGCCGCCCGGCGTGAAGAGCACCTTATAGGAATCCCCTTCAAAGCCGAGCAACTTTTGGAAATTCGATTTCGCTTCGTCCAGCACATTTTGGAAAGCCTTGGAACGATGGCTGATTTCCATGATCGACGCGCCGGCGCCGGGGTACGAAAGTAATTCCGCCTGTACCTGTTCCATGACGGGAAGAGGGAGCGTGGCGGGTCCCGCAGAAAAATTGAAAACACGATTTGCAGTCATGGGCGTCTCCTTTTATGTTGTCCGTATACAGGACTTTGGGTTAATCATTGAAACATGCATCCTGCGCAAGTCCGGGGGGAAAGATCACGCTTGGCAACAGATGCGTGGGTGAGTCACGCCCTATTATACGCCTTCCTCATCAACAATAAAACTTTTATGCCCTGCCACTGGAAGAACAAGAACAGATTTGATACAATTGCCTTTCACCGGAGAGGTGGCCGAGTGGTTGAAGGCGGCGGCCTCGAAAGCCGTTGTGCGGTTTACCGTACCGTGGGTTCGAATCCCACCCTCTCCGCCAGCATGCTATGAGCGCTCATGCAGTCCGCGGCCCGGCCGTGCGCTCGTCGTCAAAAGCATTTACGCGAGTCCAACAGGATCGTCACGGGCCCGTCGTTCACCAAGCTGAGCTCCATGTGGGCGCCAAAGATGCCCGCAGCCACAGGAAGCCCGTAGTCCTTGCGCAGCCGATTCATCACCGATTCATAGAGGGGAACCGCTGTCTCCGGCGCCGCTGCCGCCACAAAAGATGGTCGCCTGCCGCGGCGGCAATCACCATGCAAGGTGAATTGCGAAATCGCCAAGATGCTGCCGCCCACCTCCAAGACGGAACGGTTCATGCGCCCTTCGTCATCGCGAAACAAACGGATATGGGCGATCTTTTCCGCCATATACGCCGCGTCAGCCTCCACGTCCTCCGTGTCTACACCGATAAGCGCCACAAGGCCCGGCCCGATTTCACCGACCACTGCATCATCAACGCGCACGGCGGCAGAAGAAACCCGTTGTAATACAACCCGCATAGTAAACTACTCCTTATATACCGGGGCATCGCCCTATACCGAATCGGGCGCACTTTTTCGCTTAGCCCGGAATCGCCGTGCTCTCGACGCGGCAGAACTGAATGGACACGCTTTTTGAAACCAGCGCAAGGCACGCCCAATAGTCGCGGTCAACCTGCACAGGATAGAGACGCGTCTCCTCCCAAGCAGGATCTTGTTGCGCTGTCCTGTCTACGTCACGGACGGACCGCAAAAAGGAAGGGAATGAACCGGTGCCCCTTAGTTTATACCAAGCTTCCAAGGCAGTCCAATAAGCGGTGAAACGTTGCGCCGCCTCTTCTGACTCCGGCGGCAGCGCGTCTATGTCTGCGCGCCAAGCCGGGGGAAAGGCTTTTTCAAGGAGGTGAGGATAGCTGGCCGGTCGGCGCAGGCTTTCGACGTCCACGCCGCAGGGGATGGGGGAGACAGCAAGCATGAGATAGCGGTCCGTGTGGCTTTGGCTGAGGTATAGGGGCGGCGTCACTGCGGGACGTGCCAATTCTAATTTCTTTCCCCGGCCATCATGGAAGGCGACGTCTTCAACGGCTGCCCCTAAGAGTCGGCTCACCACAAAATAGCGAAGAGAAAGGGCGGCCAATTGCTGCCGTTGAAACTTTTCGTTGCCGTCCAAGCAACCAGCATAGCGCCCCCACTGTGCGGACAGGAGCCGAGCCGCCTCCTTATCATTGAAGTGATCAAGGCGCAGGGAAAAGACCTGCACTAAATCCCGGGTATCGGGTTGCAGGGAAGGGTTTTGTATCCAGGCCGGATGAAGGTACTGCCGGTTGATCGTTGGTAAAGCCATGGTATCTTCGTTTGGATGGGGGGGGACACTTATGCTTTAGGGAAAATATCCCGGGGAATGCTGCCGTAGGGATAGACCTGCTGCGCATAGATCTTGTCGATCATCTCTTTTAACAATTCTTTGTCGTAGCCCGCCAATTTGGCTTCTGCCGCCGCTTCGAAGATGTGTTGCACTACAATTTCTTGGACGAAGAAGCGGCACTTTTCCAGCACATCATCTTTGATGAACACCCCTTGACCGCGCTTCGTGCCCAACAGACCCAATACGACAAGATCACGGTAGGCTTTCGATACGGTATTCATATTGATGCCCAAACGATCAGCGAGATCTCGGGCGGGCGGCAGTTGATCCCCTGTAACCAACTTACCGGATACGATTCCGAAATGAATCAGATTTTCAAGTTGAACATAAACCGCGATATTGCTCGTCGGATTTATGATGGACAACAAATCTAAAATGTGGGCTTTGGGCACGAACTTGCTTCTGGGCATGGATCTTTTCCTTTGTTTTCGGTGTGTTGCCAAAATCATAGGCAATTAAACCAATCGTTATTTGAGGGATTCAGCGGATACATTATAACGTATTACTATAGAGATAACATATATAAATGCAAAAATATTTACCAAATACAACGTTTTTCCCGCAGCATTCGTTTATTTATGAAAATTCCACACTATTTCTTCCCTATTTATGGGAACTGAGCCGCCGGACCCCGTGCCGACGTCCGCGCGCCCGGTCGTTTTTGTCATTAAGGCGCAGCATGCTGCACCTTGGTTCGGGTTCTCATCTCGGCGCTCCGGAGTGTACGAACTTTAGCACGCTCCCGCCCACCCCGTCCACCCTGTCCATCGTGTAATCGGCGACGCATGTCTTTAATACCATCTCTTGTTTAGGGCTGTGGAAAGAATCCTTGCTTTTCTAGTCCTTTCGGGTCTACTCACTTCTTTTTTAAACCCTTGAATAGTAACACTTAAAGTGCCTCTTTTTCCCCTACAAAAATATTTTTTTCCTGTTCATATATGGGTAAACTTATGGGTATACTCGTATATAACAGAAAAAATGGATAAAAATCATTCTAAGCTATTGTAAAAGTGATACTAAGCATCAACACTACGCTCCTTTTATGCTAAAGCCGTGCCTATATAAGTAGAAGCTGTTCACGATGGGCGGTTTGGGTTGCCCATCGGATTCGAAACAGCAGGTGAAGGCTCCCCTTGTGGGGAAAAGAACAGAGGAGATTGGCTATGCGTTGGAGCGATTTGCACTGGGAAAGACGTATCGAGTATGTAAAGTCATTGTTGTCAGCGGCGTCTTTTTACGGGGATGAGATTGACCGCTTCACCCCTAAAACCGAGAAGAGCTGGGTCAATACAGGTTTGTGTCCCTTCCACAACGACACGCGCCCGGGCAGTTTCTCCGTTAATTTGGACTCGGGCGCTTATCGCTGCTTCAGCTGTGACGCGGCAGGGGGCGACATTATCGCCTTCTACCAAGCGCGCTACACCTGCGGCTTTAAAGAAGCCCTCGAAGCCTTAGAAGAAAGAGCGGGCATTCCTCCTAATCACGTTTCACCTCCGACCCCGCCAAGACCGAGCAAAGCCGACGGCGCTTTGTGGTCGCCTCCGCCTCCGCCTCCGAGGCGCGCCGCTGCTTCGCCGTCGTTTTCGCGTCAAAATCACCGTGCAGGACGTTTTGTCGGTTCTGTCGGTTCACTTCCGGGCACCTTTCCGAAAAAACCTGAGCTTCGTCTGCGCGTTCGCACGAATAGCCCCGGTGTGGAGGGTGCATTTGTAGATGAAGACCTTGATACAAGCGAAAATAGCAGTTTAGACGACGCGTTGCCCGAGCTGAGCTCGAAAAACACTTCTGCAGAAGAGGGTTCTGTCAGTGCTGTCGGTTCATTGTCGGTTCCCGGTTCTGACAAGATTCCCGCTGAGAAGCGCTCTCCGAAATGGGAAAGCTACCGCTATTGTCACGGCGATGGAAGCGTCTACTGCACCGTGACGCGGCGCGATCGTGAGGACGGCACGAAGTTTTTCAAAGTAATGCCGACGGGTCTCGTGGGACCGCACCCCTTGTACCGCAGCGAATGCTTAGAGGCGGCTTCAGCAGAGACGACAGTCTACGTAGTGGAAGGCGAAAAATGTGTTCATGCCTTGGAGTCTGTCGGGCTGTTGGCGACAACCAGTAAAGGCGGCGCGAAGGCAGCGGGGAAAAGTGATTGGAGCGGTCTCGCCAAGTTTCGACAGATTATCCTTCTGCCCGACAACGACAAGGCGGGACGGGGCTTCGCAAAAGACGTTACAGAACAATTGGCTGCTTTAGCCGGGCAGCGGGAAGTGCTCATTTGCCCCTTGCCGGACTTGCCTGAGAAAGGAGATGTAGTTGACTTCCTGGAGCAGCACAGTGTCGAAGATTTAAAAGCAGCCGTCAAAGACCATGGCCGGCCTGTGCCCGTCTCCGTCGTTGAAGGGTTGACTTGGCCGGAACCGAAAGCCTTTGCGGCTGCCGCTGTTGAAGTTCCCGAAGTACAGAGAGAGATGCTGCCCGACAGCATCGCGCCCTGGTGTTTCGATGCGGCAGAGCGCATGCAAGCGCCGGTTGATTACATGGCGGTCAGTGCGCTGTGCATGTTAGGCGGTTTGATCGGGCGTCAGTTATGTATACGGGCAAAGTCCCTGGACGATTGGGCGGTCACACCGAATATTTGGGGCGCCATTATCGGGGTGCCCGCCATGATGAAAAGTCCTTGTTTGAAGGAGGCACGCCGCTTCTTAGATATGCTTGACCGGGAAAGCGTGGCGGCGCACACGGCGGAACAAGAAGTGTATGCACGGGAAATGTGCCTCTACGAAGGCGAGCTTGAAGCCTTCACACGGGATATGAAAAAAACCTGTACCAAGGCAGAGCGGAAACTGATGGTGCAGTCCAGACCGGAAGCGCCGGAAGCGCCTACCCGTCGGCGCAGCTACACCCAAGATGTGACGGTCGAGAAATTGCAGGAACTGCAACGGGAAAATCCGCGGGGCATTTCCATGCTGCGCGACGAGTTGGGCGGCTTTCTCAAAAGTCTGGATAAACCGGGACAGGAAAGCAGCCGCGCCTATATTTTGGAAGGATGGGAAGGGGATGGCCGTTTTCTGGTGGATCGTATCGGACGGGGCAGCATCGCTATCGAAGGGATTTGTTTGTCTGTCTTGGGCTGTACAACGCCCGGAGGGATGAGCGAATATGTGAAGGAGGCTTTTAGTAACGGGACAGGTGCTGACGGTCTGATGCAGCGGTTCAGCCTGATCGCATACCCCAAGAAAATTTATTCCTTTGACTATGTGGACCGGCCGCGAGACGAAGAGGCGGCCAAAGCCGCGGAACAAGCCTTTCGTATTTGCGACACCATAGATTTACAAGGCATCGGCGCGACGGTCTACCCGGACAGCTTGCCGTTCCTGCGCTACAACGATGAGGCGCAAGGCCGTTTTGAATCATGGTACACGGAACTGGTCAGGCGCTGCCGCACAGGATATGATCATCCGGCGATGGAGTCTCATTTAGCCAAGTTTAGCAAATTGGTTCCTGCCCTCTCGTTGATCTGTCATGTTGCCGACGGGCACCAAGGCCCCGTATCGGAAGCCGCATTTTTGCGCGCTGCCGCGTGGGCAGCATACGCAGAAGGGCACGCACGCCGTTTATATATGGACGCCTTTAAACCGGAACATGATGAAGCGCCTCTTGAACTGCTGCGTCATATTAAAGCGGGCGACTTGACGGAAAAATTCTCGCTCCGCGACCTCTATAGAAAAGAGTGGGGTCAGCTCTCTACAAAAGAGGCGGCCAAGTCGGCTGTAAACGAATTAATAGAGACCGGTCATTTGCGCGAGATAACTGAAAAGAAAGCCACAGGCGGCCGGCCCAGCACCAGTTATGTAATCCATCCAATGTACAGGCATGTGAACCGGGAGTGAATGGGCTGAAAGGCTTTTTGCAAGCATGGGAAACAAGGGACCCTGAAATGAACCGACAAAACCGACAAAACCCCCATGTTGGCTTAAAACACCCCCAAAATAGCGCGGAATGTAGAGGAAAATGCAGATTTTGGCTTTTTCCCTGACGGGTTTAGCGGAACTTTTGTCGGAGTAGATCACAGCCAAAACTCCCGACAATAGACTGCCAAAACCTCCCGCTATGGACGAAAAGACCGGCAACAGAAGGAAAGATACGCAAGAGTCTCCCCGCGGAGTGTACAAGAGTTCGCGCACTCCGCGGGTCTCTAAATATCTTGGCCGCAGGTTTGATGTAACAGTTGTAGGGGCGAGATGTATCGCGCCCAAAAGACAGCGCTATGGGCGGGATGACGGGAGGGACATAGGATGAACGGCATGCTCGGGGAACCAGGAAAATGGGTGCGTTAAACACGGTTCCAAGCACGTTCTTCATGGCTCATCAGATTGCTCATCGACTACCGACTTTTCGGGTCATTTCGAGTCGCATATTGGCACTATGAGCAGTTTGGATGCGGGGGCGGAGGCGGGAGAAAATAAGTCTATAATCCCTTGCAAACAGGGGCTTTATGATGAAAAAAAATGGTGCCAAGGGACGGAATCGAACCGTCGACACGCGGATTTTCAGTCCGCTGCTCTACCAACTGAGCTACCTCGGCACACCGGGAATATTATAATTGTTTTTAAAAGCAAATGTCAAATTCTAATCAGGGCTGTAATGAGAGGCGGATTCGGAGTGAGACGAGGCAGAATCTCCGGGGAGCGACATCCATGACGACGCGATAAATCGCGCCCCTACATCGGAAGGCTTTGTACGTCTCCTGTCCATCGCGTCCATCCTGTCTATCCTGTCCATCCGGTCCATTAGAGGGAAACATCTCCGCCCGTAAAGCACAGGAACGCCAAACCGCTACCACCACCACGCGCTGATTTCTAATTCTGTTTCTAGCCTCACTTTTCCACGTCATTCTGAGCGCAGCGAAGAATCCGGTGGCGGTGGAGGCGGCGCGCTTATTGATCCAAGACGCTGTACCCAGACATCCGCAACACCTTACTTCTCTCACGCTGACCCACCAAAGGGCTGTTCAAGATTTAAATAATAGACCAAGGAAAACACTTCATAACAGAACTCCTGCCGAAGTCTTTTTTAAGGAAAGGGTTGCAATTCGAGTTTGAATCTGCGCTGCGATGGGCAAAAGAAAATAAGTTGCATCATTCTCCGTGAATTTGCTATTATAACGCTCCCCGTTATACGTGTAGTGATTCTTAATTCGTTCCCTAGTGTAAATTTTACTCCAAGCGGAGGATAGTATTGTGAAAACTTATGTCCCCACCGAAGGGGCTATTCAAAAACAGTGGCGCATAATCGATGCCGAAGGGCAGTCCCTTGGGCGCATCGCGGTCGAAGCCGCGAAGATATTGCGCGGCAAAAACAAGCCTGAATTTACGCCTTTTCTGGATTGTGGTGATCCCGTGATTATCATCAATGCGGCGAAGCTTAAATTGACAGGCCGTAAAATCGAACAAAAGACCTATTACCGGTATTCGGGTTATCCGGGCGGTTTGAAAGAAACACGTTTGGACTCCATGATGCTTAAGCATCCGACCCGTGCGCTGGAAATTGCTATTAAAGGTATGCTTCCTAAAAACCGTCTCGGTCGTAAGCTTGCCGGTCAGTTCCGTATTTACAGCGATGCCAATCACCCCCATGAAGCACAAAACCCTGTGCCTTTCGAATTCAAATAATTTTTGTACAATTGGAGAATACCTACTGTGAGAGACAAAAACACCAATGAAATCGTAGCCTTGGGTCGCCGTAAACGCGCAACAGCGCGGGTACGCATTAAACCCGGAACCGGGCTGTTTGTAGTGAATGGTCGTCCTGTAGAAGACTATTTGATGCGGGAAACGCTGGTTCAGCTTGCTGTGCAACCTCTTGACGCGACCGGTTTGCGGGAGAGTTTTGATGTACGCGCCATTTGTGACGGCGGCGGTCTGTCCGGTCAAGCGAGCGCCTTACGTTTAGGCGTTGCCCGTGCGCTGGTCGAGAACGACGAGAATATGCGTTCGACGCTGCGCAGTGAAGGCTTGCTTACCCGTGACGCGCGCGAAGTGGAACGTAAGAAATACGGCCGTCCCGGCGCCCGCAAACGCTTCCAATTCTCGAAACGCTAAGCCTCACTTCCTATGCCTTTTCTACCGCCACTTCGGTGGCGGTTTTTTTTTGTTTCTGCCGCTCTTTCTCTTCTTGTATAGAGCCGTTGAATGGAGGGGGCAGTGCGCTGCGCTCGGTCAGGCCCCGCCCTATTTCCGGCGGGAGCTCTGCAGCGTGGGCGGTTGCAGAACAGTTATTTTATTTTCTAGGGTGTTGTGAGTACAATGGTAGCCGATGATTGGCTATTGATCTGAATCTTGAAAGACGTTTCTATGAATTCTTCATATCGCCGCAATACGATGCTATCCATTTATACCGGGCGCGTACAGATGCTTTTGCTGATGAGCCTGTGCCTTTGTTTAGGCGTCGGCGCGGCAGTGTCTGCTGCTGCGCCCTCATCAGAGGCGGGGGACTTCGTGGTGATCTGTCCCATTGACGGGGACATTTTGGATTCGGTTAGTGTCGTTGTGGAGCGCGCCGTTAAGAAAGAGGCGGTGGGCGCGAAGGCGATCCTCTTTATCGTGGATACCTACGGCGGCCGTGTGGATTCAGCCATTGACATTACAAACACGATTTTGGCGAGCAAGGTGCCGACCATTGCCTTTGTCACGGGTAAAGGCGCCATCTCCGCGGGCGCTCTGATTTCCTATGCCTGCGATTACATTGTCATGGCGCCGGGCACGAATATCGGCGCGTCTACGCCTATCTCGCCGGGCGTGGAAATGACGGAGGAAATGAACGAGAAATCCATGTCCTTTTTGCGTGCCCGTTATCGCGCTTTAGGTGAGGAGAAGGGACACAATCCTCTCATTGGCGAGGCCATGGTCGACGCCTCCATAGAGCTCTACGGCGCCCATGAAGGGGCCGCGCACTACCGGGTCTATAAAGTTGAAAAGGGCAAGGTATCGGAAAGTTACGCCGTGGACGGGGACGCTCCGGTATTAAAAGAGATACCGTCCTTGTCGGCAGGGATGGGATCGACGGCGCAGCTGGACGAAAAACCGGCTCCCCGCAGTCTTCAAGAAATCATCGACCTGTTGACAGAACAATCGGGTCAGCCCAAGCAAGCGCCCGCCCCGGAGCCCAAGAGAGAAGCGGCGGCGACGGAGCCCATACCCGCTGAGGCGGAGCCGATCAAGGATATTGAAGGGCTGCCCGCAGATGCCCGCCTCATCTCGCCTGCCGGCAAATTACTGACCTTGACGACACGGGAGGCGCGTGAAGTGGGCTTGATCCGTGTGTCGGAAGATACGCCGGAAAAGGTATTGAACGCTTTGGGCTTCGGCGGGTATCGCAACATCTATATGACGATGACTTGGGCAGAAATGATCTTCGCCTTTTTGACGAGCCCGCTCATCTCGGGACTCCTTTTGATGGGTGCCATAGGCGGCATATATCTGGAGTTCAAGACGCCCGGTTTCGGCTTGCCGGGGATCGTTGGCATTACCTGCCTGTGCCTGTATTTCGGATCCCGGCTCGTTTTTGGCATTGCCGACTGGATCGATGTGCTCTTGGTTGTGACGGGATTTGTGCTGCTCATTGCCGAGATCTTTTTTATCCCCGGCTTTGGGGTCACCGGCATTACGGGCATCTTGTGTCTCATTGCGGGCATTTATCTTTCCCTTACACGGGTGCCCATCCCTCAATACACTTGGGATTACGTTCGGCTTCGTGATGCCGGTGTTACGGTGACCCTCTTTTCCTGCATGACCATTCTGTTCATGTTTTTTATGTGGAAACTATTTCCGCGCACGGCGTTGGCGCACAGCTTAATCTTGTCTTCTACCCAAAATACTGCAGCGGGCTACACGGTTCAAGGCGCGTTGGAAAGCCGTGCCGTGGGGCTTCGGGGGCGAGCGACGACCATGCTCCGTCCCGCGGGCAAGGGCCGTTTTGATACGATTACCTATGATGTGGTTACCCGGGGCGAATTTATCGATGCCGATACGCCTATCGAAATTATTGAAGTTGAAGGTAACCGCTATGTTGTGCAGGAATCCGGAGAGGAAACATAATTTATATGGATACGTCAGAAACGATGGTACAGATGTTGCGTCAGTTGTTGAAGGAAATGGAAATTGTTTCGTCGCAAGGTTCGGGTTACTATACCTGTGTTCCTTTTGCGCGGCGCTACAATAAGCTTTTGGAACAGGCGCGAAAGCTCCACGGTGCGGAAGCGGGCTTGTTGGAAACTTTCGACATGATCGAAGAGAGTGACCCCAAAGACCCGAGCGACAAAAGTAAGGTGCTCCTTGGGATCCGTGTCGAGATATCGCAATTAATCACCTTTCTCGAATGCTATAAAGGAGGCTCCCCTTCATGATCCTGTGGATGATCTTATTTTTGATTGCAGGGATGATACTCATTATCAGCGAATTCTTTTTGCCCGGCGGCGTGCTCGGCGTGCTGGGTGTGGTACTGATCCTCATCAGCGCTGCCTTGGGTATCCACGGGCATCCTGATCAAGCTTTGTTTATCATCTTCGCTGAGATCATCGGTATTTGTCTGTGTTTGATATTGGGCTATTTTGTGATCACACGCACGAAAGCATCGCGCTTGTTGACGCAAGAGCACAGCCTAAACGCCGCAGACGGGTATGTGAGTGCTGAGAGTGATACGAGCCTTTTAGATCAGCGCGGAATTGTGTTGACTGCACTGCGCCCGGCGGGAACCATCAACGTGGGGAACAAACGGGTGGATGCGGTCAGCGACGGCAGCTTTATTGAGGAAGGCGCTTCGGTGCGCGTCATTGAAATCCACGGCAGTCGTGTTGTCGTAGAAACAATAGATAACGAAACATAAGATAACAGAAAGGATAAGTTCATGGGTGCAATAGCAGGGTTCATAACGCTGGCGCTGGTGATCGTTGTATTAATCGTTAGCGTAGTGGTCATTTCTTTTTTCCGTTTATGGCTCCGTGCGTGGTTGTCTCAGGCGAGTGTGGGCTGGATGCAGCTGGTCGGTATGAGCCTTCGTAAAGTGAACCCGCCCATCATTGTCGATTCTCGGATTATGGCGGTGAAAGCGGGGCTGAACATCAGTACAAACGAGCTGGAAACGCACTATTTGGCGGGCGGCAATGTGGTGCGTGTCGTCCAGGCGCTGATTGCTGCGAACAAAGCGAATATCGAATTATCGTTCCAGCAAGCAACGGCAATCGATCTGGCCGGCCGTGATGTGCTCGACGCGGTGCAGACTTCGGTGCGGCCCAAAGTGATTGACTGCCCCGATCCCACGAAAGGCGCGCCTACGGTCGCAGCTGTGGCGATGGACGGTATCCAACTGAAAGCGAAAGCGCGCGTTACGGTGCGCACGAACATCCGGCGCCTCGTCGGCGGTGCCACGGAGGAAACGATTGTTGCCCGTGTTGGTGAAGGTATTGTGACGACCATTGGTTCTTCGCAAAGCCACAAAAAAGTGCTGGAAAATCCCGACTCCATTTCCAAGACGGTGCTGCAGCGCGGTTTGGATGCGGGCACAGCCTTTGAAATATTGTCCATCGACATTGCGGATGTGGATGTAGGCGAGAATATCGGTGCTGAACTGCAGATTCGTCAGGCAGAAGCAGACAAGCAGATTGCTCAGGCGCGCGCCGAAGAGCGGCGTGCCATGGCGCGTGCACGGGAAGCGGAGATGCTGGCGCAAGTGCAGGAAATGCGCGCGCAAGTGGTGAAAGCAGAAGCGGAAGTGCCGCTGGCTATGGCGGAAGCCTTCCGTCAGGGTAATCTTGGCATCATGGATTATTACAAGATGAAAAATATTACGGCTGACACGCATATGCGTGAATCCATTGCCAAACCCGGTAGGGATGGTGAAGAGTCGCCCACGACCCTGTAATAAAACCCTAAGGAGACACCGGCATGGATGATATCATTGCCATAGTGATCTTTATCGGTATGGTGGCGATCAGCGTTATTAGTAAAAAGATCAGCGAAAAAAAGAAACTTGAGGAAGAGAACCAGGCTGAGACTGTCGAGTCCTTCGACGAGCTTGAAGATACAGTGCGCCGTGTGTTGCTCGGAGATCCCGACATCAAAACGGCAACGCCGAAGAGACCGCCGACTGCAACGCCGCCCCCTGTAGAGACGGTGCGCACGGCCGAGCCGGAGCGGCCGGCTTCAGTTCCGGCGCGACAGATTCCAAGGCCTGTATTAGCGCCTCAAGAAGATCCGCGAATGGGTCGGCCTTCGGTTGGGACTCCGCCGCCTCCGCCGCCTATTGCGTATCCGCTGCCCCAATCACGCCCGAAGCCTGTGCGCGTGCAGCGCCCACAGCCGCCGGTGCAACAGCCAAGACCGCGGCCTGCAGGAGTGCCAGCAAAGGCACAGCGTCCCGCGCCGCGTCCGGTTGTGCGTCAAGCCATTCATGGAGCGGCGGGGAAAGCAGGGAAGATGAAATCGGGTCGGTCCGTTACCGTGGCGCTGCCCTATTCTGAGCCGACCTTGCATAGCGCCCTTCACAATCGTTCCCGCTTGGCGCAAGCCATTGTATTGAAAGAAATCTTGGGAGCCCCCAAGGCCTTTGATTATTGATAGCAGTAGTACTGTAGGGAGGGGCAGCGCCTGTCTTCATCGGGCAGGCGCTGCCTCGGAGTAATCATTATGGTATAAGGAGCTTTACCATGTTTTGCCGGAAGCGTTCTGTTGTGGTGCTGTGGTTTGTTGTGGTCTTGGCAGTGTCGATGATGGGCGTTGCTCAGGCACAGGAAAAAGTGAGCTTGGAAAAGCTGCTGGACGAAATGACGTCTATGGAACGGCTTGCTTCATGGAGCGGACCGGCGTATACAACGGGACAGTTTTCCAGTTATGACCGACGCTCCATCGATCCTGAAATTCTGACAGAGGAGCATTGGTTCGCTAACGGAGATCGCGGCAATGTTTTGCGCAAAGAGACGGTGGGTGATACAACAGAATATGTGTTGATGGATGCAGAGGGTCCGGGCGCGATCGTGCGCTTTTGGTCTGCCAATCCTTATGATGCGGGCACCATCAAGATTTATCTGGATCATGAGGAAGAGCCCGCCATTGAAATGACCTTAACAGATTTTTTGGGTGGAGAAGCGGCGCCTTTCATCGCGCCCTTGGGCGGCGAACGGGGCAAAGGGTGGAACAACTATTTCCCGATCCCCTACGCAAAACATTGCAAAGTATCCGCCACCGAACGAGACTTCTATTACATTATTAACTACCGCAGCTATGACGCAGATGTTGCCGTCACCACCTTTTCATTGGAAGAGACGGCGTCGCTGCGCGATAAGATTGAAGAGACCGCCAAGGCGCTTGAAAAGCCTGAATCGATCAAGACTTCGGCTGATACGGAAGGCTTCGACTATGAAGTGGTCTTGTCGCCCGGCGCTTCTGAACGGCTGAGCCTTTACGGACCTGCTGCGATTGCGGCCATACAGTGCAAGTTTGATGCCGAAGAGATGGAAAGGGGGCTGCGCGGCACACGGCTGACCGTCCAATTCGATGAGGAAGGCGTTTGTGTGGATGCGCCCTTGGGCGATTTCTTTGGTGCTGCGCCGGGGCTGAATCCCTATGAATCGCTTCCCTGCGGCGTGCTGCCTGACGGTACCATGTACGCCCATTGGCTCATGCCCTTTCAACAGGGAGCGGTGTTTACCATTGAAAATTGTTCGGATATGGAGGTGAAACTGGAAGGTACGATCGCTGTGGAAGCGCGGCCGTGGACCGATGACAGCCTGTATTTCCATGGGAAATGGAAGTGTGAGCAGAATATTCCGACCCGGCCCAGACAGGATTGGAACTACTTTTCCGCCACAGGGACAGGCCGTTTTTGCGGGGTCATGCTGCACATCGCCAATCCGGTGCCTCAATGGTGGGGCGAAGGGGATGAAAAAATCTACGTGGACGGCGAAAGCTTTCCCGGATTTTTCGGAACCGGTACAGAAGATTATTTCGGCTATGCGTGGAGCGATACGGCGCGTTTCACCCATGCCTACCATAACCAACCCCGAAGTGATGGTCCCGGCAACGCCGGTCATAGCTGTGTGAGCCGCTTCCATGTGATGGACGATATCCCCTTCAAAAAAGATATTAAATTCGACATGGAATTGTGGCATTGGGCGGATACTGAAGTGACGCAAGCGGTCATGGTCTATTGGTACAGCCGGCCGGGGGGCAGCGATAATTTCCCCGCCATCGATCGCGCCCTCTTGGGTGTGCCGGAGATTCCGGAGCCGGAAGGGGTGGCGGGCGCCTTGGAAGGCGAAAAGATGCAGGTTCTGGCGCAAGGCGTCGGCACCGTTTCTACGCAGGGCGGTTGGCCTTGGAGCCGAGGCCTGCAAGTGTGGTGGTGTCATGCGGAAGTAGGCGATACCTTGGATCTGGAATTTCCTGTGGATGAGCCGGGCGAATACGAAGTAGTCGCTGTATTCACCAAAGCGCCGGACTACGGCATTCATGAGCTGAGCCTTAACGGGCGGTCTGTGGGAGCGCCTATTGATTTCTACGATACGGAGGTGACGATTACGGAAGAACAATCCCTTGGCCGTTTCTCTTTGAAAAGGCGCGGTAATCGCTTGCATGTCACCCTTGTCGGCGCGAACGCGGAGGCGCTTCCCGGGCACATGTTCGGGCTGGACTATCTGAGACTGATCCCCTAGACTTGGACGTGACGGCGGAGCAGCTGTTAGGCTGAGATAGAACCATAAAACGAAAGGGTTACTCTCATGGAAGTTAAACAGGCCGCGCTGCGTATACAGGCGACACTGCGATCAGGGCAGAGGCTTGTAGGACGTCTATTGAGATGGTTCTTGGTGCTGCAGTGTCCGCTCACGATACTTGCTGTTTTTGGCGATCCTTTGCGACTCATCTCCGAATCCTTTCCGGCCCTTTATGAAACGAGGGTCTTTTCGATGCTCTTTTCGCTTTTCCCTGCCATACCCCTGATTATCCTTGCCTTATTTATTACGCAGTTCAGTACAATCATAGGGCTTTTTTTGACCATAGAAGATAGGACGCATAACGCAGCGCCTCGATGACACGAAAGCCTTAACACCGAATTCTTCGCCGCGCTCAGCAGAACGGGGCGGGCGGCTCTCTACAGAAAGCCTCCAATACCGACACAATAATCATGTCCGTATTGGAGGCGAATCACAAGCGTTTTAGAGAGGGGCTCAGGTCTCGGAAGGCCAGGGCAGTGTGTCCTCTTCGACGACGGTTTCAGCGCGTGCGCGGATCCCTTCAAGGCGCACTTCCTTCGGCTCCAATCGTGAGATAATCTTTTCCCGTTCGCTGCGGATTTCCGCTTCCCGTTCCAAGAGCGCGTCATACTCGCTTTGTACGGAAGTCAGCGCGTTTTCGAGTTCATCTTTTACGGCTTTCTCGAAAGTAGTCCCACGATTTTCCAAATACTCCTCGATAAGGAGGGCAATGGATTTGTCGTTATCAGCGGCACTCTTTAAGATCATTTGATTGGCGTTTTGCTCGATGAGGGGCGTCAACTTGCTTATCCATCGGTCTTCGCTCCACGCCAAGCGTGCGAGGAAGCCGAGCGCCGCGCCCAAGAGTCCGCCGATGCCTGCGCCGATAGCGGTGCCGATGCCCGGCGCTATGGACCCGACAGCAGCTCCCGTCATGGCTCCGACTACGGCGCCGCCTGTACCAAAGGCGACGTATTCGCCGGATACAGAGCTTTCTACTTGGGCATGGAGCATTTTCTCCGGCTCCGTCAATTGAGAGCGCAGATCGCGCGCCGCTTCGATTTGTTCGGCTACACAATCCGACATCTCTTTTTCGGAAGCATCAACGATTTCTTTCATGGTAGCGAGCACGTCGGATACAAAGATATCCACTTGATGCTCCAGTTGTTTCGCCAAGGGTTTAAACTTCTCGCGGCGGGCTTGCTTTAAATGGTTGTCTTTGCGCAGCCATGTCAATACGGGCTGTACCACCTCTTTATCCATGGCTTGGGCAGTAAGCAGCGCACGCAGTTTCTCCACGTATCCGGCGACCTTCTCGCCGTTTTTCTCACCGCCCCGGAAGCGGATCGTATAGTCCGCTAAGGCAGCTTCAACGACGTTGCGGATGGAGGCGAGCCGTTCCATTAAGGCGTCGCGGCTGGCGCGTAATTCTTCGAATTTTCGCGGATCTCGTGCGAGGCGCAGCGTATTGCGTATGCTGATCAGATAATCAGCGGAACGTTCGGCGACGAAACGCGAGGCTTGATAGACCACAGCGTTGGACTTGCTCTCATTGACCAAATAGTCATAGAGCCGTTCTTTCATGGGGGAGAAGCGGCTTTGTCCCATCAGAAATGCGGCGAGATCTCGTGCCGGCGCCTCGCTGTTCTCGATGCTTTCAGCGACCGCGGTGGGGAGCAACAATTTATTGTCGTCGAAGGCTTCTTCCGTGCTCAGCCGTCCCTGATCCAGCTCGATGGCGCGGAGGGCACGGTATCCGGAGAGGAAAAAGACATCGGCATTGTCGGGGATATCATTACGGCGGAATGTTTCGAGGAGCTGCGCGGCAGGTCCTTGCAGTGCGCGGGGATCGATTTCATCGGGGTCGAGGCGATCCGCTTTGTTGAGTACAAAGAAGACTCTTCGGTTTCTACAGGTGATGACCCGTTTAATGAAATTCAGATCATGTATGTTGCCGACGAAACCGCTGTCGACAAAGAGCACAACGAGATGACAATTTTCAATAATGTCATAGGTGATCTTTTGGCGTGTGTCCGAGATGCTGTGGACGCCGGGCGTATCAACGAAGAGGATGTCATCGTCGAGTCCGTCTGAGTTCAGGTAGAGGGTCAAGGATTCGAGCCGCTCGCGGAGGGGCGCGAAATGAGGATAGCATTCATCGGCGAGAACGGTTACGAGCGGTTCCAAGGCTTGGCGCATCGCGTCGGGATTCTCATTGGGGCAGCGTATAGTCAGCGTGTGCCGGTCATCGGAGATTTGCAGTTCGGCTTCGAATCCGCTGAGAAAGCGTTCCAGTGCTTCGGTCTCATGGGGCGTTGCACCGGAATCGAGGGTCAGCACGAGCTCCAGATTATCGCCTTTGCGAATATAGGTGATTCGTGAGGTGCATTCTTCAATGTCCATGGGCAGATAGGCGCCGCCGAGAAAGGCATTAATAGCGGTGGATTTGCCCACATTGAACGCGCCCAAGAATACGACGCGATATTTTCCGTCTTGGACAATCTGACGTTGATAATCAATGGCTTCGGATTCGTAGGGTCGATCGCCGAAATAGTCGTTATCGCGAAGAACGAATTCCTCGAGGTAATCCAGTGCCGTCAACAGCCATTCACGGTTCTCTTGGTGGGGATTAATCAGCATACTTTTTGCCCTTTCTGATTCATGATAACCGCGTCAGCCAGTGGGCTTCCCAACACGTTATCGAGGTCATACGCGGTGGAGGCAATCGTTGCCCGTGCCTCGAATTCATATAACATGACCCGGAAAGCATCGAAGCCGCAATCGCATAATTCGCGTACATCGGGCTTGATGCGATTTCGATATTCGTCCTCGCCAAAGCGCCGTGCCAGTTCGAGGCGTGCCGAGAGCGCGAATACAGGCGGTGCCGGTGTGATACCGTTCCGTTCCAGCCGCAGCCGCGCACGATCGCAGACGCGTCTGATTTCTTTCGCATTGAATTGTTCTGCCATATTCGCCGCCACGACGAAACGGCCCGGGAAGCGGGCGTGATATTCTTTGATCAGGGAGATGGTGTGGCGTGCTGGCCAGTATTCGAGGGTTGTCGCCAAGACGAATAGGGATTGGTCGAAGGCAGTGGCTGCGCCGGGTATGGCGGGCCTGTTTTCGAGGCTTGACGCGCCCGGCGTATCGACAAAGACAAAGTGTCTGAAAGGCATGTCGGGCAGCAGCACAGCCAAGGCTTCGCTGTCACAGGGTACGGAATTGGTTTTTCTGGCGTTGAGAAAATCGTCTCGGGATAAGACCATGGTTTCGCCGCTATTTTCCATGCGTGCACCGTATTGGATTTCCGGCGTCTGTGATTTCGCCATTAATACGGGCGGTGTGCGGCTTTCCTCACGACTCATGAACAGCGCCTCCCGGTGCAGGAGTGCGTTGATCAGCATTGACTTCCCCGTATTGAAATCTCCGGAGAAAACTGCTGCCGGAAGCAGTGTCGCGGGGGTTTCCGGTGTAAAGAGTGTGTCCATTCTTGCTCCTTAACGCGTTTGTAGATGTGTCACGGCATCGCAGAACCTCTACGTTTTGAGGTTCATCTCATCTTAATATATGTAAACCACAGTCAATCCGAATGCCTTTAGTAAGGCGTGATCCGGAGACCGCGGGTATAAGCGATCAGTTCGTTGAGTTTCGATAGGGCCGCGCCGGAATCAATGCTTTCCGCAGCCATAAGAATCCCTTCTTGTAAAGAAGTTGCGACACCGCCCGCAACGAGGGCAGGCGCCGTATTTAATACGACCATATCACGGCAGGCGCAGTGTTCGCCTTCAAGGATGCGCCGGGTGATGGATGCGTTCACCATGGGATCACCGCCGAGGATGGCTTCCAAGGGTACGGGCTTCAAGCCGAAGTCGTGGGGGTTGATTTCATACTCGGAGATTTTGTCGCCGCTCGCCTCGCAAATAAGCGAGGGGCCGCTGATGGACAGTTCGTCGAGACCGTCTTCGCCGGCGACGACGAAAGCATGCTGCGTGCCCAAGGAGAGCAAGGCGCGCGCCATGGTGGGTGCCAATTGGGCGTTGAACACACCGACGACCTGCCGTTTGGCTTCTGCGGGGTTGGTCAAGGGTCCGAGAATATTAAATACGGTGCGCGCTTTTAATTCCAATCGGACGGGCGCAATATATTTCATAGATTTGTGCAGGGTTCGAGCAAAGAGGAATCCGATCCCCACTTCGTCGATGCAGGCACCGGTTTGTTCGGCATCCAGATTGATGTTCACGCCGAGCGCTTCCAAGACGTCGGCACTGCCGCAGCGGCTGGAGGCGGCGCGGTTCCCGTGTTTGGCGACGATCACGCCTGCGCCTGCCGCGACGAGCGCAGCGGTGGTGGACACGTTAAAGGTGCCGCGGCAATCTCCGCCGGTACCGCAGGTATCCAACAAGGGCTCGCGTCCGGTGACTACGCGGGTGGCGTATAGGCGCATGACCTGTGCGAATCCGGTGATTTCTTCGGAGGTTTCGCCTTTCATGCGCAGTGCGATTAAGAGGGCAGCCATTTGCGCGTTGGTCGCTTCACCGGTCATGATTAAGTCCATGGCCCGTGCCGATTGTTCTCGGGTCAAGTGCGCGCCGTCGCACAAAAGTTCTATAATGTCGTGAATGGTCAACTTCGTGTTCAAAAAATGTGCTCCTGAATTGATCCTTTGCTCGCCCTTCTTACCGCTTTATAATACAAAAACTGATTGTGTACTTCAACTGTATAGCTTAAGAAATTGACGGGGCGGCTTCAAGGTTGAAATGCAACCGGCGCAGGTTCAAACTCGAATTGCAACCCTTTCCTGAAAAAAGACTTCGGCCGGAGTTCGGTAATGAAGTGTTTTCCTTGGTCTATTATTTAAATCTTGAACAGCCGTTGTTGGGTCAGCGTGAGAGAAGTAAGGTGTTGCGGAAGCCCAGGTACACAGCCTTGGATCAATGATCGCGCCGGCTCCACTGCCACCGGATTCTTCGCTGCGCTCAGAATGACGTGGGAAAGCAAGGCTTAGAAACAGGCTTGAGAACCGGCGGACGGAGATGTTTTCCTCTAATGGACGCGATGGACCGGATGGACAGGATGGACGGGATGGACAGGATGGACGCGATGGACAGGATGGACGCGATGGACAGGAGACGCACAAAGCCTTCCGGTGTAGGGGCACGATTTATCGCCCCCCTACAGGTGTTGCGTCGAAGCGTGCGGGCGGGGTGTTGCGGAACCCGGGTGCACGGCCTTGGATCAATGAGCGCGCCGCCTCCGCCACCGCCCGATTAAAGAAACACAACAATTGACTATGATTGGGAAGGTACATTATAACGAGGCACTTCTCCATTTTGCTCTGGGTAATCGAACCCCAAAAGAATTCGCCGAAAGAGGCGCGCTCATGAAACACACAAACCCTCCATAACAACCGGATCAAAAAACGGGGTGCTTGACAATTTATTCCGACTGTAATACAATGCATGTGGAGGATTAAATCTGC
>Ga0265293_10003042_pt1 | contig 32016 bp, 25 predicted proteins | sample Munlanlewell138R_FD_192505 | JGI IMG/M metagenome (GOLD analysis project Ga0265293, IMG submission 192505) | Leachate microbial communities from a municipal landfill in Southern Ontario, Canada - Leachate well 138R | ecosystem: Engineered > Solid waste > Landfill > Unclassified | place: Canada... | reverse complement strand
TTCACTAAATCTATTTGTTTTAATGTCCTATATATATTTTAGGCACAAATTAATAAAATGCATTAGCGAATGTTATATAGATTGTATTAACGAATGTTGTATATTTATTGCGTTAATAAGGTGTTATCGCTCAGTGTAAAAGACGACACAACCGACAAAAAACGAACAGAAAAAATGAAAGACAAAAAGCCAACGCTTCTGCAAAATCAAAAGAGCTGCATCCCAACGCTCAAAGCCAACGCAATGCAGCACATTTGCTTTTGCCCCAACGCACACGACCAATTAACAGACTTTTCATAAATGATATTAAACGAGACATATTATCAGAAACTTTTGGAGAAATTCAATGATGTACAACATATTGAGACAAATTTTTCTAACAATATAATCGCCTTAACTATAAAGATTATTCTTAAACACTATAAAGAAAACAAACCGCTACACATCAATTTTCAAAACTCTAAAGCCATTTTATTTGAAATTGCAAAACATATATATGTTGAACTAGCGAATGACATCTATCTTAACCATTATGATTTGCCAGAAATAAAAGATGGAGATAAAGTAAAAAGAAGAATTAATGGCGAATATTATTTGGTCAATAAAATTGATGAATCAACTTATAGGTTAAACCACCAACTCCGTAAAACTAAAAAACAAAAATCACCAGCAGATATTCCAAATATCACATATGACCGACTTGTCAAAGGGTTTGTAAAAGTTGATTCAGGTGTTAGTGATAGAACTATTAAAGGTTACTTTAATTTTTTCGAATCGCTCAATTCCGATAAAACAGATTTTCCAAGAACAAATTTTGAAACTAAATCTGCTTTTATTTCGAAAAAACCGCTGTGGGACAGCCTGAATGAAAAGAATAAAATCCCTTCTGTTTATATTCCAAATCCGAGGGAGGAAAATCATCTATCTGAAACTAAGTCTATTCCTGCTTTAAGTGATTGCTTGATTTATTTCACTCCAAAGTATGAAGTATTTTATCAAAACATATTGGTTCAAGGCAAAAAGGTAAAATCAATAATTATATTTGATACAGAGGCAAGCAACATTGAACAAATGATACTTGACAAGCAAAGATTTGGCTTCAATTTAATTATACTATCAAATAGTCTATCTCCTCAAAAGAGCACATCAATACCTTGTTGGAATTGGTTTAAGGAAGAAATCGATATAGTAAATGCAATATGATTAAATTCAGAAACATACCTAGTGCCGAAATAGAAAATTACATTGGTAGACTTGATAACAAAATATCCTTTATCAACTCTGAGTTTGGAATTGAATTGAAATCATACAGTAATATTTTAAGAATCGCAATCAACGCAATTCAAAAGGATACGATTGAAAATCTCATTGAAAGAGTAAAAATAAACAAGGAACTTGAAAAGGCATTAGATAATGCAGGGGGCTACACAATTGATTTTCTAGGAGAAAATAATCCTAAAAATGAACTACTTGAACTACTTGATTATTTAAAAACAAATTTACCCAAGCAAGAAATTTTGTTAAAACACTTGAACCAAACAGATAAAAGGACAATCGCTTTTTTTGACAATAATGATATTGACTTTGCCACAAAACTAATCAGAAATAGAAAGGTAGAAATTCAATCTTTTTCTGCCTTAAAAAAATTACAACTTGAGAACAGATCACTTGTATTTCACAGTTTCAATGGACAAAAAGATTTTGATTCACTATACAACCTTGATAATGAGGTGATACTCATAGTTTATAAACAAGAAAAAAATCTTTACTACAAGTATTTAGACCAAAGAAAAAAACTGATTGAACAGGAGATAAAATCAAATGACAGATTTTCGATTTGCGGAATTGAATATCGAGAAACTCGCAATTATTTGATTGATGTAAGTTCTACAATCAATGGAATTGTTTCAAGATTGGATGATTTGGGAAATAGAGCTTATGATGGTTACAAAAATGAATGCGATATTTTACTAAATGACAGTGAGGAAAAACTTGTTTACAAAATAATCACAAACCTTTCGGAATTATACCTTGAAAGTAACGATACGGTTTTTACGGAGCGTGGAGAATTGAATAAAACCTATAAAGTAAAAGTTGGCGATAAAATTAGAGTTTATCCTAAAGAGGAATTGGTTGAAAACTTATACCAAGTGGCGGTTGAAACTGAACCTGAGATTTTCGGAAAAGTCGAGGAACATTCTATTTATTGGAAACAATTAATAAATGAGATGCGACTTAAATATGGAGATGAATTGCTTTATCAAAAATTAAAAGAAAAAGGACTAAGAATATTGCCAAATACATTAGCAACTTATGGCAAAGGGTACAGAAAATTTCCAATGTTTAATAATGATTTACGGGCAATTTTCAAACTCTACTATTCTGAGAATTCAGATATTGAAATAGACTCAATGACAAGACCAATTTTTAAATCCAAAACAACCTTTAACAGCACAATGATTGTTCTTGGGCGAGGTTTAAAACAAGAATTACGCTTGTTTTTAAAAGAGAATAAAATTGGAGAGATTTTACAAAAGAGAAATTTTAATGCAACGACATTAAAGGCTTTTGTAGATGAGTATATGCCTTTACATCTTGTAAATAGCAAAGAGGTTTTTAGTGAAAATATCGAGACATTGGATGAATCAACTTTACAATTAATTGAATTATGAGTGTAAAAGAAAATAGAGATATACTAATTGGACGAGTAAAACCTAATCTGTGCGATTAATTAATAAAAAAATAAAAGATAGCTTGCACAATTCATTGATAATGCGTATCTTAGCTGTGTAAAAAATATAAATCACACATCACCAAATTGGTGCACAAGACTACCTTTTATGTCTGCTAAGATAACAAAAATAAGCGCAACAAACGATAAAATTTCAGCACGTGGGGGCCTCCCATTATTCCTTCGTTACGTTGAGCAAACAGGCTTATACTCCCTGATTTCAAGTAAGATATATTCTCTTGTTTCTCAAAGTATCAAGGGGCTGCAATTACATCAGTTTCTTAAACAAATACTTGCATTTTTCATGGACGGAACTAATATGTCCATTTCCGGGTTCGACCAAAGTAAGAAAGATGAAGCTTATGCTGCTTTGCTTGAATGTAATACTGCCCAGTTGGCTTCTTCCCATCAAATTAAACGCTATTTCGCTAAGCTTTCAATTATTGGCAATTTCATCTTTAATAAAATACTCAACGAACTGTTTATCTGGAGGTTAAATATAGAAAAACCAAAAATCATTGAGTTGGGCATTGATACAATGGTACTTGATAATGATAGCGCCGCGAAGCGCGAAGGCAATGAACCGACCTACAAACGAAAGAAAGGGTTTCAACCCTTGCATATTTGTTGGGGTCGTTTCCTTATAGATGTAATGTTCAGGAAGGGAAGCGCCCATTCAAACCATGGTAGTGATTATACCGACAGGGTGCGGTCAATCGTTAGGCTGATCCGCAAACGCTATTCCCGCGAAGTGCCCATTATTTTATGCGCAGATAGTGGTTTTTCCGATCAAAAGGCCTTTAAAGTATTTGAAGAAGAGCTTGGTATTCATTTCATTACAACCGGAGCTTTGTATGATCATTTGAAAGAGTACGTTCAGGAATTTCCAGAAGAGGCTTACCAAAAGATAGAAAAAGGCAAAATTACCTGGGGTTACGTTGAATTTGGCAGCAAATTGAAAAGTTGGAAAAAATTTCGCCGTTGTATTTTCACCAGACTTCAACGCGAGGAAACGGGACAGCTTGTGATGTCCTTTGGAAAGCCCGACAATATAATTTACACTAACATTGGCAATTGCCCCGAAGCTGATCGCAAATTGATGGAGGCCGGCGGTAGTCATTATTTTGAAGCTGAAACGATTGTCAGAAAATCACATCAAAGAGGTGCAGATGAATTGATACACAGGAGCATAAAGGAACTGGCGACTAAAGAGCAATTACCGTTTAAATCATTTGGAATGAACAGGGCATATTATTTCATGCTTGTTATTACGCATTTCCTTTTTGAAGCCTATAAGGTAGACGTGACTGCTCAGGTTATACCAATTTCTTCATATCCAAACACTTTCAGAAGAAAACTCATAGATTTTGCAGTTAAGATTACTTCTCACTCGAGAAACGTAATAGCGAACGTGACCCAAACTGTTTACCAATCAACAAATATCGAAGAACTATGGAGGCTTTGCCAATCACCACCCATAATATATTTTGCTTAGAAACTAATCAGTCTAAAAACACATGAAAAGCTTAACAGGCATGGGAAAGCTATGCTTAAGCGTTAAAAAATTGGTATAAAAATGGCGAATTTTGAGAAATATTTTTAGCTTGACCCACGAATTTATGCTCCAATAGGTTTTATCTCACGAAAAAAAGAAAAATTTTAAACAAGCGCTACGATAGGGGCAACTGAAACGATGAATCGCTCAATTTAGGTAATGAGTAGTATTGAAAATAAACCTTTTTTCATAACTAATAAGTTTTAAGAGTTAAAAAAATATGTTTTTGTAATCACGATTATACTCACGGCGGCACATCCTTCACCACCAAATTATACCAGTGCAAAAGCCTGGCCTCGCGGTGTGGATGTGCAAAAGGGTTTAAAAGGTTAAGGTTGAAATAAGAAATATTATGAAGATTGAGGTAGCTCTCTCTCTCTTCTCTCTCTCTCTCTACGCGAATGGGCAAAGCAAGCAGGCAGGAGTGCTTTATAAAAGCGGAATACATTCGGTTAAGTGCTTGCCATTTCATGGGCGCGTGCTATAAAATAGAGGTACAAATATAACGATTTAAAAGGCGTTTGTCAAGAAGAAATTGAAATATATGGTTTTTTATTATTTATTATTTTCCGGATAGTTGATTTTACTGGTGTTTCGAGTGTTTTGTGTGGGTTGATGTAACCGGAAGCCTGGAAACGAAAGCGAATTCCCGGTAACAACATTTGAAGTAGTTTATCTACCAACGTTTATTTGCTGATGCGTTGTTTTGAACATGCAGCGTGTATTTGAGCTGCAATTTAGTGAATTATTGATTAGTGCTTGGTTTAACCAGTAGTGAATTTCAAAAAAATAATAGGTCATTAGTGAATGCCCAACCTTTTGCTGGCAAAAGTCAAATACGCTGCCATAGATTCAGTATCACCTTCTTCGGGGATAAAAACATTGCTGATTTCCAGTTTGGTACTTATTAAAAAGAAGTAGGGTAGGTTGAGGGTATCTGGCGGCAGGCCGGTATGTTGTATGCTAAAAACCGGAAGCTCCAGCCGGTTCATGCGTTTGAACTGGTAAAGGTAGGCCGGCTCCCGAAAGTATGCCAATAATAAGGTGTTGGATGCAGTGAAAAGGCCGGATTCTTTTATCTCTGTTAGCAAGTCATCAACGCATGATTGGCAATTTAATTCTGAATATCGTAGTACCAATACAGGTTTTGAAATTATGTTGTTTATGGCAAGGGTGTCGCCTATTTCATTGAATACCTCAAGCTGGGGATTGAGTTTAGCACCTTCTGTAAATAGTTGAAACTGCATAAGGCTTTTTTGATTGGCATGGAGCGTTTTCAAAGAAGTTACGGCCCGGTTGTATTCATCCTTGCTTATGCCATTGCCAGCCCATAAGAAACGACCAAAAATCAGGACAGCTATTAAAGCAATATTCAAAATTGTGAGAATCCATATCGCCTGTTTTTCTGAAGATTTCATAAGTCTTTGTTATTGTTCCTTAAACTTTATCATCATAATTACCGGGTTATCTGTCTCCTTTACATTCTTTAAACTTTTAAGAAGTTCATCTCTTCTGATCCCGGACAGGAATTGGCTTGATGTTTTACCCTCGTCAACTAATTTACAAACCTGCCAAGCATCTAATGAAGAAACAAAGTAGTCGTTATATGAAAGATAAAATTTGCGAGGATGAAAGATATTTTCTGGTTCTGCAGGAATTTTAAAATATTTTACATCGTTTGTGCTAATATTTATCAACACGCGTTTTAATAAGCCTCTGTTAATATTTCGGGCTGTTACGAGAAGATGATTAGAGTTGTAAACTATATCACCTCTTATATCAGATATATCATATTTAAGTTCGTATTGAATAAACTGGTCACTTTTGATATAATCTAACCTACTATATGCAATCAAATCAGGAATGTTTTCACTGTTATCGGTAATCTTTAAAGTGAATTTTGGAACAACCTTGCCTTTAATAATAGAGAAAACTGTGTCCTGAAGCGATGGTGGAGTTATACCCCATTCCTCCTCGCCACACTGAATAAACCGGGCTGCAGCGAATGAAAAATGAGTATAAGGCATCATCATTTTCTTTATGTCACCCGTGGAGTCTGAAAGTGTTAGGTGATATTTATATTCTACTTCATCGCTTTTATGCCAAAAATATAAAGTATCTGTATTGAAAGCATAAAGATTTATAGTATGTCCTAACTTTTTATTTTTAATATCAAAGAATGACTCTGATATTGGATGGCCATCCTGGTTAAATATCAAGAGTTTTCCGTTATCCAATAAATATAATCTACCTTCGGATGAAATTGAAAAATCGAACAGATGATTCACTTGAAATGGGGCTTTGCCTTTTTGGCCAATAAGATTAATAAATCTGCCCTCCTCATCGAAAATAAATATACCACTTTTCCAACATTTTATAAAAATCCTGTTATTTTTAAAGATTATCTTTTGTATTTCACCCATAATTATTTTATTCTTTGTTTCAAGGGGAATAAAATGAATATCTTCTATTTGATCATCCCATTCAGACAAATGAAAATTGTCTTTAATGGAAATTTCAAATTCAGGAAAAGAATTGTTTTGTTTTATATGTGAATTACAGCCACTTATGATCACTGCAATCAAAATTATTAATACTATTTTCATACATTAATTTTAGAATCTTGAGCGGCTTTGCTTAACCGCTCAAGATTAATTTGAAATCGTTTTGCTAATTAATTTCATAGCCATATATGGGTGTTGCTCCACAGGTAGAGGTGCAATCCCAATCAGTACAGCTAATCCAGCGGCCACCGACCTCCTGAAAACACTCCCCCCTGGTATATTGTCCAGAATGACCTGGAAGATTGCAAACATGTTCAGTGGCATCCCATTTTAATTCTGGTATAGCCATTCCATGTTTGGGACTTAAGCTAAATACCGTAGTTAATATGGCAAAATTACCGGCAAGTATAATTAAAATTAATTTTTTCATGGCTTAAAAGTTTTTAAATTAATATCTTCGGAGTTTGAGCTTACTCCATGAATTACTCTTAAAAAAGCATCTCACGGCGGCACATCCTTCACCACCAAATTATACCAGTGCAATAGCATGGCCGTGCGGTGTGGATGTGCTAATGGGTTTAGAAGGTTAGGGTTAAAATAAAAGATATTATGAAGATTGAGAAAGCTCTCTTTCTCTCTCTCTCTTTCTCTCTCTCTCTCTCTCTCTCTCTACGCAAATAGGCAAAGCAAGCATACGGGAGTGCTTTAAAAGCGGAATGCAACCGGTTAAGTGCCTGCCATTTCATGGGTGTGGGAGTATAAATAAAACAGGCGTTAAAGATAAGAAATTTAGAAGTATTTGTCAAGTAAAAAATGAATATTTTTATTTCACATTTTCTAAAACAGTTGATATAACCGGTGTTTCGGGTGTTTTGTGTGGGTTGATGTAACCGGAAGCCGGGAAATAAAAGCGAATTCCCGGTAACAACATTTGAAGTAGTTTCTCTACCAACGTTTATTTGCTGATGCGTTGTTATGAACATGCAGAGTGTATTTGAGCTGCAATTTAGTGAATTAATCCAATATAATATCCAATCATCTCCTTTGTCACCTGCTTTGGGAAGAAAAGAAGATTGCTGTAGCTTTTATTTTCATAGTTCCACAAAAAGATACATGGATCTTCGTAGTCTGCCAAAGGCATTGACACAGTGGGACTGTACCCAAAATAATTGGCCTCTATACCAATTTGTGAGAATGAATTTTTGGCATCTATAATATTTTCCAAAGTTGAAATTACCAAAATACTAAAATCTGAATCCGTCCATAAAACCAGGAAGTATAACCTCAATTGCGGATGTTCCCGACGACCAGGGAAAACAGGTTCTACTGACCTGGGAAGCATCAGAAAACGACCAGGTTACCAGCGGTCGTCCGGTAACACAATATGGTGTATGGCGGAAAATGGATACTCAAACCCAGAAAAATGCTGATGGCAAACAAAATGGGCTGATGCTGGAAGGATCGAAAGAACTGTTTACATTAACTGATTTGTTTGCAATCGGTTCAACTTTAGCCTTACAGGATTCGGTGTATCATTATGTAGCTCCTACACTTGCCGACTCCAATATGACCGGAATAAATTATTCAACTTTTATGATTACAGCCCATACACAGATTCCGTCGGTGTGGAGCGCTTCGGTTCCCGACAGCGGATATTCAGTGGATAACTTAAGCGGGGTAGGAATTATTGAGGCAAATTTACAAAGCAAAGCAACCTTCAGCATTTGTCCAAACCCTGCAACCGACAGGATAGCCATCGGCCTTGTCGGTGCCGGGCCTGGATCGGTTGAGATGACTGTTTTCGACATCCAGGGCAGGGTAGTATCGGAGAAGAGTTTTACAGATGAAACCAACCTGGATGTCAGCAGTTATAAAGCAGGTATTTATTATGTCAGGATCACAGGGCATAACCTAAGCGAAACCAGGAAGTTGGTAGTAAAGTAAGCTTTTCATAAACATTCATTTATTAACCCCCTGCTCAATACCGGGCAGGGGGCTTTTTAAAATAAAATAACCCATTCATTTTCGGGCCAATGTATAACCACAAAAAGCAATGTTATGTCTATTAGATTGAAAGTTTGTTCAAAGATGGCTGCCCGCAGAGATCAGCGAAGTAAAAAAGTTCTATGCACAAATAGTTACAATTGGTAAAGCCACACGACTTATTGGTAAAAGATATCGAAAAATTCAGTGCATTGTTTGAAGCGGATATCCGGGGCGTGATCAGCGCCCTTGAAATTGTGATTCAGAATAATCTTTCGGAACGAGGGATTGTCCGTCTTGAAAAAATTGGGGGTTAACCTGGCAATCAGCAGCATTGATGAGAAAGAAGAACTCAAGGTGTGGTCAAATTTGAACAGGAAATTAGCGTTAATAACAGGTCTGGCCTACGAATTTTAAACAGCCTGAAGAATGCGGGATTCGAAAAAACCACCTGATTAAAGACCTGTAGCAGGTTTTACATGAAACTACGGCAAGTTTTGAAAGAACAATAAAAAGGTACAAATGATGAATAGGGCTTGATGCCGGGCACATTGTGCCCGGCATCAAGCCCTATTTGATAAAAGTGGAAATGAAATTTGTGGAGAAGCAACAGACATTAATTAAGAAAGACTACATCTGTAGTGACAGCAATAATTGTAACTATTCTATGAGAATCCGTCTTGTAACAGTGTATTCATCCGTTTCAATGCTAAAAAAATACATCCCTGCCTTTAAGTAAGAAGAATCGAACCTATAAAACTTACCATTGATTGCAGTACTAGCCAAGATTTGACCCAAATGATTATAAACTTTTAATCCATTCATATTTAATACAGACTGAATATTCACAAAACTACTAGCTGGATTTGGTGATATTGTGATGGGACAGGATAAGCTTCTATAATCATCAATGCCAACGGTCTGACCATCACCGTTTGTTTTAACCAGGTATATTTTATTCATAGAAGTTGCTTGACTAAAAGTATATCCCCCAATAATGTACCCTCCATCAGTCGTTTGGTTTACCGAATAACCATACTCCATTTCCTCTCCACCATAGGTACGTGTCCAAAGCGTATCGCCATCTAAATTAGTTTTTACCAGGTATATATTAATAATAGGATAATTAACTGTTTGGCCAACAATGACAAATCCCCCATCAGAAGTTTGGCATATTGAATTACTGAACTCATCGTATATGCCACCAAATGCCTTTGACCAGATAATTTGTCCTGACGCATCCGTTTTTAATAAATATACATCGTTTGTATAGTAATTTTCGTCCAGAATATTGCCGGAAATAACATACCCTCCATCTGATAACAGCTGAATATCAGAGGCTTCCTGGCTCTCCGAATCTCCATATGTTCTTGTCCAGAGTGTGTCTCCGACAGCATCGGTTTTGATCAAATACACATAAGTAAACCACATATAGGAAGTTTTACCTGCAATAATAAATCCTCCGTCCGGTGTTTGTCTCACAGCATTACCAATATCGCCTTCATCTTTGTTATAGACCTTCGTCCAGAGAATTTCTCCGGAAGCATTGGTTTTTAGCAAGAAAATATCATTCGTATAATCCGGATTGCTGGTATATCCAGTCACAATATAACCACCATCCGATGTTTGTTGTACAGATCTCCCAAAATATCCAATAGTATCTACACCAGAAATAACACCATACGTTTGAGTCCACAATGCATCACCATTAACATCTGTTTTTATTAAAAGTACCTTGAATGCCGGATAGCTTCCAGTATACCCGGTAATGATGCACCCCTGATCCTGTGTTATTTGCATGTCATAACAAAAGTCGTTGTCCGGAGTATTGTATGAGTGTGTCCATAGTGTATCTCCGTAAGCATTCGTCTTCATCACATACACATCAAATTTATTAGTGGTTAAATGATTAATGTATCCTGCAGCAAGATACCCACCATCGGAAGCTTGTTCAACAGAGTGACATACATAAGAATCATCGCCTCCATAGGTCCGCTCAAAAGTAATTTGTGCTGTTAACTCACAAGTGAAAAAAAAGCACATAATAAAAATTTGTAGTAATTTTTTCATTTTTTTGATTTTTATTTGCTCATTGAAAATGTTAATTTCAGGTGCTATTATTTCATCAGTATCATCTGTTTCGTCTCAATGATGGTATTATTTTGGTAATGGTAAAAATAAACACCTTCTGGAACTGAATTGCCGGAATCATCTGTACCGTTCCAGATTACGGAATATTCACCAATACTAACCTTTTCATCAAAAAGTGTTTTAATCTTCACTCCATTTACGTCATAAATTGTAATATTCGTTATTTGCCCTGGATACGTTACCACAAAGCGTATTTCCGTTTCTGAAATGAATGGATTAGGCTTGTTTTGAAAAAGAGAACCTATGGAATTCAATGCCTTCTCATTTCCAATACCCACATCTTGATTTCCTTCTAGACAATAAACATATCCATCATCAGAGCCTGCTATAACATCCAATGCACCATTGCCATTTGCATCTCCCGTTTGGGTCACTGCCCAAACCATATGATCTGTTTCATATTTCCACATCAGATTACCAGAAAAGCCATCCAGGCAATATACTGATCCAAGATAGATATTATTTCCGACACCTAAACCACGATCACCTACCAGGATATCATTAATCCCATCGCCCGAAACATCTTCAGCTATAGCAACAGTATGTACCCAGTTGACAACTTTGTAAGCCCATAAAATGTCTCCAGTGGCTCCATCGAAACAATAGACATTGTCATCCCACGTACCGGCTATTATTTCATTTTTATCGTCTCCGTTGATATCCTGATTAACAACAATCTCCTGTATGAATTCGCTTGTTGGGGTCATCCATATTGTATTACCGTTTTCTCCACTTAAACAGTACATGGCTCCATCCATGGTCCCGGTTATTACATCCTGTTTTCCATCGTTGTCTATATCGGCAATGTTTTTCACACAGTTCATCTGGATGTCACCGATCGTTCTTTCCCATATCATGGTGCCATCTGCTCCGCTAAAACAATATACACCGGACACGGCATCCTGATAATGTAAATCTCTGGTTTCATCTGATTTATTACCACTAACCCAATTTCCAATTAATACATCGCTTACTCCGTCATTGTTTACATCTTCAATAGGTGATACGGATTGAACATACATTCCGTTAACCGAAGCCGACCAAAGTTGATTACCATTTGATCCATCCACCAAAGCGACCCAATTACTACACGATCCAGCTATTATGTCGCTCACTCCATCACCTGTCACATCTGGCATCAGGGAAATAACGGGGATGTAGCCCTGCGGATCAGGAGTAAACGACCATATTTCTTCTCCAGAAACGCCCTCCAGGCAAAATAATTTCGGCCCTGTCGGAGGGGTTGGTGGAATTGAGGCAATATATCCCTGAGCTACTAACACTTCCTGTGATCCATTACCATTTAAGTCCTGTATTGTTTTTAAGTCTCCTACCGGAGCATAATCTGGAGTCATTGCATAATCCCAAAGAAGATCTCCTGTTGCTCCTTCAATACAAAAAACCTTACACCCGTATTGAACTGAACCGGCAACAACTTCTGGCACTAGGTCACCGCTAAAATCATTGATAATTGTCAATTTTTCTACCCACGCCGGTTTTTCATGACCAGTATCGGTGTCAAATTCCCAGATTACATTCTGCGCAGATGCGGCATAGCCTAATACAATATTTAATATTATGGCTGCACAAAGCGACTTCTTAAATCGTGTCTTTTTTCTCATTTTTTTCTCATTTTAACTTTTAATGAATTTTTATTAAGAATTATCATTTTTCTTGTCATTTTCTAATGGTAAATTCATTTTCTTCAGAATTTTTTCCAAGACCAAGTTTTCTTTCTTATTTTTTGCAATGAATTGTTTAGGACTGATTAAACGATCTTTTTCGTCCTGCCTTTGATTATTTTTATGTCCTTTTCCTTTCATCTTTTCAACTGAAAATATTTGAGTGCAAAGGTTCATATTAAGCGAGGTATTAGGCAAATAAATTACCCTTACTAAAACCATAACACACAAGTTTCTTCCTATAAAAAACCTATAATTAGACAGGTGTCAACAAAAAAGAAAGATGCCTAAAAGAAAAAGGATATTTTAAATATCGGACAGGAAAGTTACCAGATCAATTTGTGTTTTTGAGATTCCAAATTTTTTTCTCAGGCGTGAACGTGCCATTTCCAGAGTTCCGATCCGCTGACCTGTGATTTCTGAAATCTCTTTTGATGACATATTTAATTTAAGAAAAGCGCACAACCTCAAATCGTTGGAGGTTAATGTCGGAAATTTATGACTTATTTTTTGATAGAAATCAGAATGCACCTGATTAAACCGTAATTCAAACTCTTTCCAGATGTCTTTGTCTTTACATTTTTGCAGTTCATTTGCAATCTTTTGCAGAGCGTCCCTGGTTTCTTCTTTCACAGTATTTTCTACCAAATGAACCAGTTTTTCGGAAATTTCGGATAACATTTCATTTTTTTTCATCTGGTACATCACATTGGTTGTAAATTCTTTGTTTCTCGAATTCAGTTCCAGCTCAATTTTTTCTTTTTCCAGACGAACATTTCTTGCCTTAATTTTTTGATGTGTAAAAAAAAGTACAATGACAATCATGCCTAAAGTCAGGCTAATGAGAATAATCAGTGTTATGAAATCTTTCCGCTGTTGTTCAATTTTTTTCTCCTGCTCTTTTTTATTGAATTCATATTTCATCTCTAGCCTGGTAAGTTCAATATTATTTTTCTCTATATTAAGACTGTCACTCATCTGGTATTTTGTTACCTCATATTTAAGGGAATTTAACGTGTCAGAAGTTATCAGATATATTTTACTGAGCAACTCAGCCGAATTATGAAGAATTGTCTTGTATCCGTATTTTTTCCCTTCATTAAATGCTTTTGTAACATATTCTTTGCTTTGGTCGATTTCGTTTATTTCCAGAAAGTAGTTACCAAGACTTATCTGACAGGTAGCAATGAAAAGTGTGTTATTCATATCTTCGTATAACTGCAACGCTTTCTGCAGGTTTTCGTATGCTGCATCATAGTCTTTCAACTTAAGATAAATCTCTCCCAGATTTAAGTAATTAATACCTCCCGATTTCCTGTTCATCAGGTCCCTGTTCATCGCGAACGATTTTTCGGTGTACTCACGCGCCCTGATGTAGTCCTCCAAACCTGCGTATGCAGCGGCAATATTGTTCAATCCACGGGCAATACCAATACGGTCGTTTATCTCTTTGGCAATATTCAATGATTTGAAATAATATTCAAGGGCTTTATTGAAATTGTTTTGCTTAAAATTCACAGAACCTATTCCACCATAAATTCTTCCTATTCCTTCCATATCATCAATTTGCTCGCTTAATTTCAGACTGCTAAAAAAATATTCTGCACTTTTGTTACAATCGTCCAGTTCGTAATAAATAATCCCAATAATATATTGTGACAGCGACAATTCTTGTACTGAATGTAATTCTTTGGCTAACTCTTCTGATTTTAAGGCATATTGCATGGCATTTTCATAATCAGATGTGCTCCAATAGTTTCTTGCCATGTTAAGCATCGAATTGAGAATGTCCTTGTCGTTATCAATTTTCCGGCTATAATAATAGGCTTCCTGTGCATAATCGAGGGCTTTGTGAGGATCGATATTATTAAACGTGTTTGAAAGTTTCAGTAAAATATCAATTTTTTCATTTGTATTTTCGGCTATTTTCAAAGCAATTTCAAGGCTGTCAATTTCTTGAAGATTTTGCGCACTTATCATCATTGACAGGCTCAAGATCATTAGTGAGATAAACAATGATTTCCATTTTGAGACATTAACTATTATTTTTTTCATGTCTTAGCCCAATTAATAACTTCTAACTTCAAAGTTAGCTATTTTATATGAAAGGGCTGAATATTATTTTGATGTGCTAGGCAAAATACAATCCTACTCTAAAGTAGAAAAAGTCTTCATCCCTAGTTCCTGAGTTAGATGTAACAAACCGTTGGATTTGGCTATTAATAGCTTCTGCCAATGCGTTGGTTTCTCCTGCGGTGAAGTAGTTTCTTATTACATCTTCATTTGACTCTACCATTGATTTAAAGTTAAGTAACTCATCCACGTCTGCACCTTCCACATCTTCATACCATTGGTGCAGTTTTTTATCGATAAAAAGAAAATGTTTGCCTATGTTTTTGATGCTCATAAAGTCTCTAAACTTTAGGCACAAGTGGTAAGTCTTTTCGATTTCGGGGAACGCTTCAAAGAGAGTAGCAGCTCTTTTTCTTTGCTTTTCGTTCCACTTGTCGCTGTATTGAAAAAGCAGATACCGACTTCTGGCAAGCAATTCAAGAGGGGTTTCCCCATTTCTCATTGTCTGTTCAATGTATCTGAATTGTGCGGGTTTGAACCTCTCTCCCATTTTTTCGCATTCAAGCGCTCTTTTTGCTTCATCTGTTTTAAATTCCTGAAAGGCTTTTCGGCGTTTCTGCAATTCCGCTTGGCGATAACGTATCCTTACTGATTGATGAGCATCGAGTAGGTTTTTGATGACATGGAATTTATCACCAACCTGAACAGCCTGGGGCATAAGTTCATTGCATACCTTCTCGAACAACTTTGAAAAATCACGGGTTATACTTTTTATGTTCTCCATCTGGGATGGATATTGTTGTAAAATCCTTTTTATATCCAGAAGTTTTATTCCCTTGTAAAGCATGGCAATCTTACCTGTTTCTCTGTTGCTTACGACGGTACAAATATTGCTACCCAGGTGTTTCTCGTCTATAGCCATACGCTCACCAAAGTTCTCAATCTTCAATATGGGAACTTCGATATTTCCTGGCAGTGCTTTGATGTCGTGCCGATGAACGATGGAGTTGTCCTTGGCATAATCGCTTAAGCAATCCCTGTACCAGCGGTAAATAGTACTACCCTTAATCTGTAAGGCTTTTCCAAAGCTTGTTATATTCATCGGGCTGCAATCCAAGCTCCTCTTTTAAAAAAGCACCGAATTCTTTCGTTGTCTTTATACCTTCTTCATGTAGTTTATAGTCGTTGGATATGCCCGGCTTTTTGCTCCCTTTCTCTTTCCAACGCCGACGACGTATTACAATAAAAACCGATTTATCTTTTAACGGAAAGGTCTGTAGCTCCAACTTATTCAGATAACCATCCAAAACAACTTCTTTACCTTTGAGCTCTTGGGGAACCTGGTCCTTCTTCTCTGTAAAAACTAAAAGTATGTTTTTTGAGGTCTCCTGAATCTCGGTAAAGTCAAAATTATTGACCACCTCGGGTGGGGCAATCAATTTAACCAAATCCATAAATAATCCTTGTTCATTCATAGCCCTAACAATTTAATTGAAGTATGAGTTTTTTCAGGCATTTGTGAATGGAATGGTAAATAAGAAAAGGGAGGTATTACCCTCCCCGTGACCATTCCAGTCAGTCAGGATATTCCTGTTAGGTTGCTCTCCAGCAGAGCCTAAATCCGCTTCTCCTGACAAAACAAAGTTATGACAATTCCAGGAAATTATGCCTGAAAAAAACTCCTACTTCAAATTGCTTTAAACATCCCAGCACATCAAAATAAAATGTAGCCTAAAAAATGAATATTTTTATTTCACATTTTCTAAACAGTTAATTTAGCCGGTGTTACGGGTGTTTTGTGCGGGTTGATGTAACCGGAAGCCAGGAAACGAAAGCGAATTCCCGGTAATAACATTTGAAGTAGTTTCTTATTCACCGTTTATTTGCTGATGCGTTGTTTTGGACACGCAGAGTGTATTTGAGCTGCAATTGGCTAAGCCCCCCTATAATCGGACAATTTGTTTTCGTGTTGCAAATGTACAAAAACTTCACTTTATCTTTGCATCAGCAAGGAACGACCGAAGGCGACCTTTGAACCGATGGTTGTTGAAGTGCCTTGGGCTTTTCGGGCTCGGGCACTTCATTTTTTAAATCCGACTGCGCATCGAGCGCAGACGGATTTAAGCAAGGAACTTCTCTCAGGCTCTCATTACCCGATAGCTGTTGATATTCAACTTTCAGGGTAAACTTAACTTTGCCATGATCCTTAACAGTGCGTGTGATAAGGTCTTTATCCCACAGTTCCCAAAAGAGTTTTGGGGGCAAATTAGCGATTGAACCATGCAATCTTTTATTGTTATATTTTTCATAAAAAATGGTGAGTTTGGTAGTTAATTGTTCCAAATCCCAATACTCCTGTCGAGCTAACGAGGCGGAAAGTATATTGTGAAAACTTTCGATGTGTCCATTCTCTTGCGGAGTGTATGGGTGCGTAAAAACCTGATGCAGGTGATTTTCTTTAAAAAAGGCTTCGATCAGTTTTGATCCAAATTGAGGGCCATTGTCATTTCTTATTTCAACATGAATACCTCTGTTAAGCAGATCTGCCGGCTGAAGATATTTCACGATTACCTCTTCCCATGCTTGTTTTACATGGATTGATTTCATTGTAAATCCCACCTTCCAATGAAGCGCAAACCGGGTAAAGGTATCGATGATCGTTAAAATATAGGCATGCCTTCGATCACGGGTTATCCAGACATATTTTATATCCATTTCCAGTACCTGTAACGGCCCGTCAGGGATAACCGTTCGGTATTGCACGTAGTTTTTCAATCTTCGTTTATGACGCTCGCTGAGCAAATTTTCCTCTTTCATTATCCGGTAAACTTTTTTATGATTAATGTAATATCCCAACATCATCAATGACGTGCACATTTTACGGTAGCCGTAGTCGGTGTCAGGATCGGATTTGGTATGTTTTATTTGTTCAATCATCTGTTCATTTTTCTCCTCAATCAGTTCATTGTCAATTAATCTTTTAGTGGTCTGGGTTGGTTTATTACCCGGACGAGTAGCTTTGGCTTTGTAGTAATACTGGTGGCAGCTTAAGCCCAGCAGGGACAAAACCCTGTCCCTGGTCAAGCCCAAACCAATATACTTAATGGCTATTTGTTTTTTCTCGCCCAAGCATACTTTTTTTTTATGAGTTCGTCCTTGAGTCGTCCCTCCAGTTCTTTTTCAGCAAGAAGCTTTTTTAATAAATCATTTTCTTTTTCAAGCCGACGAATCTCTTTTAAATGAGCTGGCGTCATCCCATGCTGGAACCCTTCTTCGCCCATGGTTTCAAATTTTTGTTTCCAACTGTAAAAAGTGGCCGGATAGATGCCGTGCTTCTCAAGGGTTACAGTTACTCCCTTTTCTGATGCTTCTTTAATCACTCGAAGCTTGTCTTCTTTACTGAACTTTCTCTTTTCCATAATTGGTTGCATAATTACTCTTTTTTATCAATAATTATGTCCGAATGATTATGGGGCTGTTTCAATGGAACTACATAAAACAAGTAGTCTCTGTAAAAAGTGGCTCCAAAAGGGAAATTACATCCATTATCAAACAATTTAAAATTTGTTATTTTATTCGTTTGCTTATTGATTATTACTGTGCAATTGTTTGATTTTTTTCTGTAAGTTGTTATAATATAGTTATCATTTTCAATATTGGTCCAGAAAAAGGGCTTATCCAGTTCTCCCTGAAGGGACTCATTATGAAGCCTTTTGGTTCCATAATCATGTATATCTTTTGTAGTAAATGGATCTTCGCCTAAATTTATGCAAAAGTGATCTTCAAGGCCTGCATTGGTTATTCGGTAACGTTGTGACTCGAACAACTCAAAAAGGTATAAATTATCCTTGTACGTGTAAAAGGGAGAAATCGAGGAGCCTAAATTATGTACAGGTAAATTAAGGGTTTGAGATATTACGTTTTTTGTTGATTTTGAGAAAAAGGTAAGGCGGTTTGGTTCTGAACTTGTATAGAAAACCAGTGTATCTTTATTCAGATTTGTAAAATAACTGGCAGCCCTCAGGTTTCCTGGTGAAGGGTAGTATTCAATGAAAGTTCCTTCGAGGGTATATCTATATAATGCCCCGGTTTTTGATAGAATGTCAATGGATTCTTCATAAGGGTTAATTTCAAAAAAAATAATATCAGCGTATTCACCCGGACCTTTCCCTTTTTTATTAATCTCTCTAACGAACTTCCCGGAATTACTGAACACGAATATTGATTCTTTCTTCTTGTCCAGTATATAAATAAAATCGCCGAAGGGTTGAGAAGTTGCCGTTTGGCCTATAAGCGGCACATTTTCTGACTCAAGGGGAATGATAAATACCGAATCAAATATTGCGGACACTGGGAGAGTTTGACGGCATTCAGAAAGATTAACGCTATATGTGTTTGTTTCGACATTACTAATTCTATTACAACCATAAACCAAAAAGGGTAATAAAAGGGCAATCAGAAATTTTGTTTTCATAGAAGTAATTTAGGAAGGCTGCCTTTTTTTGTTTGAAATACAATTCTGCTAAAAGTAGAAACCGTGAAAAAGTTTATTTGGGAGAAAACCTTTCATAGTAGTGTTTTGTTTTCAAGGCAATCTTTTTAAGGCAGCCTTTTAATTTTAACAAAAGTGATTCTTTACCAAGGGCATGGGGAATCAATAAAGCTTAATGGACAGAAATCGGTAGTATATCCGGTCCACATACATGTACTGATTATCGCACCCCAAGCAGTAACATCACTTTTTGGTTTGTGGCATTTCCCATAATGAGTATTATTTGTTGGACATTCTATTACAGCGGTCGCTTTAGCTGCTTGAATAAATGGAAACTCCAACTTCCCGTTTTTAAGTAAGACATTATTTAGCAAAGTTGCTAAAAAAATGAATCCCAGAAGAACGAAAATTTTAAAGATGTTTTTCATTTCGTATAAAGTTTTCAAGGTGAATAACTAATTTATAGAAGGAACAGAGAAATGATTTCCTTACGGCGGCACATCCTTCACCACCAAATTATACCAGTGCAAAAGCGTGGCCGTGCGGTGTGGATGCGCTAATGGGTTTAAAAGGTTAAGGTTGAAATAAAGTAAGCGTCCGGTAAACTACATCTAAAATATGAAATGCTTTCTGATTATTTTTGCCCGGGCAAAAGTTTGTGCAATTGATTGGCTGGGTGATCAGAGATTTGGGAGAGGGTTTTTGATAACCACTCAAAAGGTTCTACATTATTAATTTTACAGGTAGCAAGTAAGGAGTAAACAATAGCTGCATGTTGGGCTGCATCATGGCTTCCGGCAAACATATAATTTTTCCGGCCAAGGGCTACTGGTCTGATACTATTTTCTGTTAAGTTGTTATCAATGTTAAAACGTCCCTGCTCTATATATCTGGTCAGTCGTGGCCACAATGTAAGAGTGTAAGCAATAGCCTGGCCAATTGCACTTTTTGGTAAAACAAGGTTCAGTTTTTCTTTGAGCCAGGCTTCCATCTGCTGGAGAACGGGTAGTGATTTTTCTTGCCTGAGGGCTTTTATATCATCATGAGACAGGTTTTGTTCCCGGGCATCACGCTCAATCTCGTACAACTTGCCAAACATAACTAATGCCTCCGTTGCCAGGGCCGGATCATTGTTTAGTGCATGTTCAAACTTGCGCCGGGCATGGGCCATGCAGGCCATTTGTATTATATTGGCTCTGTTTCTCAGGTTATTGTAAGCGGTATAAGCATCCGTTTGAAGGAATCCGACAAAGTTTTTCAGTAATTCGTCTGGACCTTCCCGACCTCTTGTTTTCTGATAATCAAATAGCACAAGTTTGTTTCCCGGATCATAATAAACCCAATGGTATCCTTTGTGGGTAGCACCAGGTTTGTCCCGGGTTTGTACCGGTATGGGGGTTTCGTCAGCCATCAGGTAATCGGTGGACAACATCTTGTTTTTAAGTGTTTCGTAAAGAGGCTCCAGCAACCGGCAACTTGCATTGAACCATCCTCCAATAGTAGACTCAGATATGGTAAGTTGCTGACGCTTAAATATCTGTGCCTGACGGTAAAACGGAAGATGGTCAACAAATTTACTAATCAGAATATGAGCCAGTAAACCCGCTCCGGCATTACCTTTGGGTATTGGCAACGAAGGAAGTGCTGCCGTTACTATTTGAGTTTTCTCATCATCTTGTGATACAACGTATTTTGGTCTTATTATTTGGCGAACAAATATGTTGGATGGAGTGTAGTCAAGAACTTCAGTTATAGTTTCGCCAATTTTTTTAGCCCCTTCAGGTAGTTCCTCCGGCTCTATTACCTCCCTTTTACGTGGCAAATGGGCCGGTAACTCAAGGCGTAAAGGGTGGTTTTTGACCTTAGATTTATTGCGTGTGTAAGTGATTTCTTCCTTTGGCTTCTCAATAACCTCCGCTTCAGGAAGTTCAAATAAAGTAGGTTGATTCGGCACAGGGGCAATAAAGCGCTCGCTTTTAACACCAAATATCATTCGCCTAAGCTCGGCAAGCTCATACTTCAGCACAGACACCTGAGCTTTGAAGTCTAAAAACTCCAAATATTCTGCTTTGGTAATGATGATGGTTTCTGTGCTTTCCATAGGTCAAAAATACACAGAAAATAAATAGATAACCCTCTATTTTATTGATAGTTATCAACATCATTTTGTTGGTAAAAACGTTTTCTTTTTCTTGTATTTCCCATCGAAATACCAGTGATTAACATGACCAATTCTGCATAGTCCATTCTGGGTTTGCTTTGGGCAGATTGCGCCTCAAAGGTGCCTTTTTCCAACCGCTTGTAAAAAAGCACAAAACCGCCAGGCTCCCATTTGAGCAGCTTGATCCGGTTGCGCGGTTTATTGATGAAAATATACACATCTCCGCTCATTGGGTTTTGCTTTAACCGGCCTATTACCAAACCACATAGCCCATCAAAACTTTTACGCATGTCGGTTGATTCCTGGTATAAGAAATACCGGGCTGCTCCAAGTGTAAACATGCCTTAAAAAATTTGGACCAGTGACATTAGATATGCTACAGAGGTTTGCGCAGGCAGTGAAAGTTCCACCCCGTTGGGAAGCCGCATATGGATATTTGCACCGGGCAGCCCACCAATCTGGACAAAAGCACTACTTTGGTCAACATGGGCGTGGTGCTTCTTTATCCAGTATTGAAATTTTGCCAGGTGGCATCCTTCCTGCATAACAAACCGGGTCTGGCTTAGCCCGCTGGCCTGCCAACGTTCAACCATGTCAAACATTAGCTCACGCTTTTCTTTCTTCTTCATAACCTTTTTGCCGACAAAGATCAGCCACGTTGATAAAATATGAAAGATGCACCTGGCCGGAGGATTACGAAATAAAAGATATTATGAAGGTTGAGAAAGCTCTCTTTCTCTCTCTCTCTCTCTCTCTCTCTCTCTCTCTCTACGGTAATGGGTATTTGAGCATCACCACCGGCGGTTGGTGGTATAATGTGATGTATGGAGTGATGGTAAAGCATTCGTTTGAGATTAATCGTCTATAAAGATAAAACAATTGGATAGTGCGAATGAGGTCAAATTCATATTCGTTCGCATCTGTTTATTATTCGTATGCTTTTTTCGGGTATTCGTATGTTTTTATTTTGGCCATTTGTTAGTTTTGTTTATTTAACGCAAAGTTTGTTTCGTTTTGTAAATGCATTTTATTCAGGGCTTAGCTTATCCCTCGCCATTTCCAGGTACTTATCAAGTAATTCGGGGTAGGCATTATCAGGTATGTAAAGCGATTTAATACGATGTTCGGAATCAAGGATACATAAGTAGGGGAGCATCAAATTATCAAGATCCTGGTGGAAAGAATCCGGTATGTACCAGGATTGCTTAACGAAGTAGTTCTCAGCCAGGGCCGGATTAGCATCTGAGTAGATAAATATAACGCGCTCATTCTCTTTAAAATCCTGGATGCAAAAACTAATTCGATCAATGATAAAGTCAATGCAGGGAGAACACATATTCCCCGAAAATCTGAATACCAGGCTGGGGCTGTTGGTGAGACTATACAAATTGGTGTTTTCGTTCGTATCAGGAAATGTTAATGTTCTGCTATCTATAATAGTGTCTAATTCATATCTCCAACTTCTCACAGAGTTGAAAACTAGATTATTGACGGCTGGAGGGTTATTGTAAATGTAAACAAGGCGTTCACCATACTTTTTAAATTCACGTAAAATTACAAGACCAGTGAATATAAAAACCACTAAAAACAAAATATTAATGAGAAGTTTTTTCATCAGAAACGCTCCTTCAGTTTATACTTTAGTATTACCGGATTGTCATATTCACTGAGGTTATCCACAGTGGGTAAACTCATTCCGTCTTTGGCTTTTGGTTTGATATATTCATCCAGCAAGTAAGCCGGGATCACTTTTATCAGTTCATTGCCATGCAATTCATCCGCATCTTCAGGGAATAAACAGCCATTGGTAAAAGCTTTGAGGCCTGTTTGACTTCCGTTCTTTTTGTTGATTAGCAAATGGAACTTTGTATCATTAATTCTTATGCTTGAAACAATATATTCATCATTCTCGATAGATGCGAATGAAAAGGCTTTTGGGAGTGATTTGCTTGCGAAGTCATTCATTATTTTTTCAAACCCATAAGTAATTAAATCTTGGTAAAATAAGTTATATTCGTCTAAATCTATCTTATAATCATCGTAGATGCCGTTGGTGTCAATGACGTATCTTTGGTTAGAAAACCCCTCGTAGAAGGAGATTTTGTCATTAATCCTGGTTAAAGGTGAGCCGTTTCTGAGTATGGGTGACCACGGTTGATTGAATTCTTTCCTGATAATGGCATTTTTGCTGCGTGAATAATAAAACAAACGATCATCGGTGGTGCAATTATAAAATACGACAATGTCTTTGGTCAGATTTACAAAATGATGAACAGCTTTTATTTCACCGGGGAGAAAATACCGGTCAACAAATTGGCCATCATGTGTATATTGATTTACCATGCCAGTTTGCTCCATCAAATCAATGGTATTATCAAATTTATTTAGTTCAAAATCATTTATCTTGAGATACTCACCGGGGCCTTTCCCGTTTTTATCTAATATTCTGATAAAATTACCTTTCGTATCAAAAGTTAGTATGGTTTGGTTGAGCGCATCATGAATGTAAAATAAATCATTTTGTAGTATTACTTTGCCTACTTTTCCTATAAGAGGGACATTCTTTGAATCAAGGGGTGTGGCTTCCACGGATTCAAATATGGATTCCATTGGAAGTACCTGATTGTATTCAGAAAATGAAAATTTATAGCTTGTTTCATCCGGTACTGATTGTTGTTTGCATCCAGTAGTAAATAGAAAAATTGCTACAAAAGCCAAAGTTATATATTTATAATTCATGGTTGGTGTAGGAAAAAATGTTAGTATTTAATGTCTGTTACTATAAAAAATCGGATAATATTTAACAAGATTTAGCATAAATTTGCTTGTATTATCCGATTTCTTAATTTAATAAAAGTCAAAAAAATCTAAAGTTTTAATTTGGATTTGAATTTTGTGGAGCTGCGCAAAAATCAGTTGTGTATCCTGAGTATACACATATCCACGAATTTGTCATTTCGTGTTTAAGATGACATCTGCCATAGTCAGTGCCCGAGGGAGGGCAAATAATGTTTACAGGTTCCGCATTGCTGTTCATAGTAAAATTAAGCGAGGAAATAGAGCCTGAAACTGTAATAACAGTTAACATAATGGCTGCTATTATTTTGAGAGCTGTTTTCTTCATGGTTTTTATTGTTAAGTGTTAAAAAAAATGAAAGGCAAAAATTGGATAATTTATTACTTATTACTTATTACTTATTACTTATTACTTATTACTTATTACCTAATCTGTGCGATTAATTAATAAAAAAATAAAAGATAGCTTGCACAATTCATTGATAATGTGTATCTTAGCTGTGTAAAAAATATAAATCACACATCACCAAATTGGTGCACAAGACTACCTTTTATGTCTGCTAAGATAACAAAAATAAGCGCAACAAACGATAAAATTTCAGCACGTGGGGGCCTCCCATTATTCCTTCGTTACGTTGAGCAAACAGGCTTATACTCCCTGATTTCAAGTAAGATATATTCTCTTGTTTCTCAAAGTATCAAGGGGCTGCAATTACATCAGTTTCTTAAACAAATACTTGCATTTTTCATGGACGGAACTAATATGTCCATTTCCGGGTTCGACCAAAGTAAGAAAGATGAAGCTTATGCTGCTTTGCTTGAATGTAATACTGCCCAGTTGGCTTCTTCCCATCAAATTAAACGCTATTTCGCTAAGCTTTCAATTATTGGCAATTTCATCTTTAATAAAATACTCAACGAACTGTTTATCTGGAGGTTAAATATAGAAAAACCAAAAATCATTGAGTTGGGCATTGATACAATGGTACTTGATAATGATAGCGCCGCGAAGCGCGAAGGCAATGAACCGACCTACAAACGAAAGAAAGGGTTTCAACCCTTGCATATTTGTTGGGGTCGTTTCCTTATAGATGTAATGTTCAGGAAGGGAAGCGCCCATTCAAACCATGGTAGTGATTATACCGACAGGGTGCGGTCAATCGTTAGGCTGATCCGCAAACGCTATTCCCGCGAAGTGCCCATTATTTTATGCGCAGATAGTGGTTTTTCCGATCAAAAGGCCTTTAAAGTATTTGAAGAAGAGCTTGGTATTCATTTCATTACAACCGGAGCTTTGTATGATCATTTGAAAGAGTACGTTCAGGAATTTCCAGAAGAGGCTTACCAAAAGATAGAAAAAGGCAAAATTACCTGGGGTTACGTTGAATTTGGCAGCAAATTGAAAAGTTGGAAAAAATTTCGCCGTTGTATTTTCACCAGACTTCAACGCGAGGAAACGGGACAGCTTGTGATGTCCTTTGGAAAGCCCGACAATATAATTTACACTAACATTGGCAATTGCCCCGAAGCTGATCGCAAATTGATGGAGGCCGGCGGTAGTCATTATTTTGAAGCTGAAACGATTGTCAGAAAATCACATCAAAGAGGTGCAGATGAATTGATACACAGGAGCATAAAGGAACTGGCGACTAAAGAGCAATTACCGTTTAAATCATTTGGAATGAACAGGGCATATTATTTCATGCTTGTTATTACGCATTTCCTTTTTGAAGCCTATAAGGTAGACGTGACTGCTCAGGTTATACCAATTTCTTCATATCCAAACACTTTCAGAAGAAAACTCATAGATTTTGCAGTTAAGATTACTTCTCACTCGAGAAACGTAATAGCGAACGTGACCCAAACTGTTTACCAATCAACAAATATCGAAGAACTATGGAGGCTTTGCCAATCACCACCCATAATATATTTTGCTTAGAAACTAATCAGTCTAAAAACACATGAAAAGCTTAACAGGCATGGGAAAGCTATGCTTAAGCGTTAAAAAATTGGTATAAAAATGGCGAATTTTGAGAAATATTTTTAGCTTGACCCACGAATTTATGCTCCAATAGGTTTTATCTCACGAAAAAAAGAAAAATTTTAAACAAGCGCTACGATAGGGGCAACTGAAACGATGAATCGCTCAATTTAGGTAAAAAAGGAAATAATAGGTCCAGGTTCAGATATTTTTCAATGCAATGAGGATTTCAGTAATGAAATAATTGAAGGCAAGCCTTTGCAAAGATATTTTTCAGGAATTCTTTTTCCAAAGCAACTTCAACCCAATGGAAGTGATAATGGACAGGAGGAAATGAAAGAGGAAGATGAGGACGATTTGACTGATTTAACCTCTGACTTAACTGAAGGCGAAACCAAAGAAATTGAAGTGTTTGAAGAAGAAGACGAAATAGATAAAACAGACACTCAACCAAAATATACTTCAAACACATTTTTTCCTTCGCATTTTGGGATAACATTTGCCGTTGACAAATCTTGCAAAAGCTTTAGAGCAACAATCAATTTTGGTAATTACAAGAAAGCCAATTTCCAAGAAATTAAAATCCCATACAACGGAGAAGGTATTCATTTTTTAGAACAGTTCGGGCTTAACAATTTTGTAGCTTTTGATGCAGAAAGCAAAACACTAACTCAAACACAAAAAATTCAAAGAACCAAAGACGGTAAAATTACACCTGAGTATCTCCATTTTCAAGATTGCCTTAAATCATTGAGGCAAAATACAGACAAAGACTTTGCTCTCTATAAAGTCATTACAAAACTGTTTTTCAAAGATAAATACAAGAGATTTGAAAACTCAATTTCTTTGGATATTGAAATTTCGGAGATAGATGTAGCTCCAAACAAGCATTTACAATTAAAACTTTCTGAACAGCCAAATTGCAACTTTGAAAATTGGAATAAGGAATTGAAAGAAAACCTTGTTTTCCATTTAAAACTATATTCTAACTACGCTGACAAATATTACATCAAAGCTGTCCTAGAAAATAAAGTGCAAATCCCAAAGGATAAGTTTTCATTATCAAAAGAAAAAGTCAATCAAGTTAGTTGTTTTCAATCAGAAATTAAAATTGAAAGTAAAAACCTAGTGCCATTTCGAGATTACAAAACTCACTTATACAAAACTGACGAGGATAAAATGTTAGATTATTTGTATAGAGAAAAATTAGCATTTGGAATAGGTCATAATACTGCCTGTAATTGGGAAAATGCCCAATCTCCAAATACCCCACAATGGATTGAATCTACATTTTTGCCCGAATATGATGTAAAAAGTCAAAGTTCCGAAACAGACAAAATCAAAGGCGAAATTCTAAATATCAAAAACCTTTCAGTTTACAATACAGATACGAAAAGCATAATTTCAAATCTTATTAAGGTTTCAGAAGCTTATAAGAATTGGATTGAAGATGAACGGAAATCTGCAAACGGAAATGAATTAGGTTTAAAAAATATTACAAAATGTGAACAGATTTACAGTCGAATAAGCAACGGAATTAAACTACTTTCAGAAAATGAAAACGCTTTACGAGCATTTCAATTAGCAAACACAGCTATTTACTTGCAAATGTTCCAAACAGCGCAACATTTTAGCACAAAAAAAGAAGGATTTGAAGTTTGGGAACGAAGCGAGATTTTACAACATAATTTTCAAGAATACGGAAAATTAGATTTTCCTTCTGATAGAGTTCCTGAATGGAGACCATTTCAGTTAGCGTTTATTTTGCAATGTTTAGCGTCATTTGTTGATGAGAATAGTGACGAGAAGGAGTTAATTGACTTATTGTATTTCCCTACGGGAGGTGGAAAAACCGAAGCATATTTAGCAGTTTCAGCATTCTTAATCTTTTGGCGAAGAATTCAGTACCCAACAAGTTATGATGGTGTAAACATCATCATAAGATATACCCTAAGACTTCTTTCAGCACAGCAATTTGAAAGAGCTTCAAAAATGATTTTAGCTTGTGAGTTTATCCGAAGTAATCACAAAGATTTAGGCGATAAGAAAATTACAATAGGGTTTTGGGTGGGTAAGCAGACTATACCAAACAGTCTTGCAGATGCACAAAAGAAATTACAATCTACTCAGCAAAAACTTAATCAAGGAAATACTTATTTAGTTAACCCTTTCCAACTTTCAAATTGTCAATGGTGTAACACAAAAATCATAACCAAGATTACACAAAAGGACACTACCTATCAAATCGGACACAGAGTAGATAGGCAACTAAAAAGCCATTGTTTAAATGACGCTTGCAATTTTTCAGAAAAAAATGGAGGCTTGCCAATTGTTCTGATTGACGATGACATTTATTCAAAACCACCTACTATTTTATTTGCAACTGTTGACAAATTTGCCGCTTTAGCTTGGAAAGGAGAATCTACATCTCTTTTTAATAATGGCTCAAACAGAAAGCCCGAATTGATAATTCAAGATGAGTTACACTTATTGAATGGTACATTAGGCAGTTTAGTTGGATTATTTGAAAATGCCCTTTTAGAAATTTGCGACAATCCAAAAATAATTGCTTCGACAGCAACTGTTAAAAATGTTGACAAACAAATATTGGGGTTATACGGTCGTGATGCAAGAGTATTTCCTCAATACGCAACAAATTCAGATGATACATTTTTCTCAAAAGTAATTGATGAAAGTAAAAGAAAATATATAGGTGTTTTACCTACCGGTAAAACCACAGTAGTTACCAATCTTCAATTATTAGCTTCGTTAATGTTTGCAAGGCTAGAAATATGGAAGAAATCGACTGATAAAGCTGATGCCGATAGTTTTTGGACTTTACTTTCATATTTCAAAAGTCTTAAAGAAATCGGTCGATTTTCAAACAAGATAAATTCTGAATTGAAACCCATTATCAAACAATTACAAGTAAGATATCTAATTGACGATTATCATTCAGCAAATAATTACCTCAAACTTTCCTACAGAAACATTGAATTAACAAGTAGAATACCAAACGAAAAAATCAAGAAAAATCTCGATAAACTCGACATACAATTCAATGGCGATTTAAAAGACCACAAAGCCTATGACCTTGTTCTTGCAACAAATATGATAAGTGTTGGTCTTGATGTCGGTCGATTGGGAGTTATGATAATGAATGGAATGCCACCAAATACTGCCGAATATATTCAGGCAAGTAGTCGTGTTGCGAGAAAAAATGAAGGTGTTGTCTTCACGCTTTATGACCCATTCAACAGTAGAGATTTATCGTTTTATGAAGATTTCGTGCAGTTTCATAAAACATTTTATAAGCAAGTAGAACCGTTGAGTGTAACACCATTTGCAGAAAACGCCTTAGACAAAATGTTGTTTACTCTTATTCTTGCATATTTTAGGCACACAACCCCATATACAAGCAACGAAGCTGCAAATTCAATTGTAGATGATAGAATTAAGAATGAACTCAGAAACAATCTTTTAACCCTTTTCCAAAATCATCAATTCGCTCAAGAAGATGTTCAACTCATTATGGAAAAAACAGATGCTATTTTGAGAGATTGGAGATATAAAGTTGATGCGGAAAGAAACCTAAGATATTATTGGTACAATCATCCAAAAGAATCATTAATTGTGCCTTTGCAAGAAAAGAAAAATGATGATGAAACTCTTGTTGCAATGCAATCAATGAGAAGTGTTGAGCCAAGTGCAGAAATATTAATTAGACAATATTAGAAGATATGCCAAACGATAAAATAAAGCACGGTAGAAGCAAGCATATTTCAAACTATGGCGGAGTTGGTTCGCTAATTGAAACAACAGATAATTCAATAATCATTGAAACATTTGACAATTGGGGCTATTCCGACTTAAATGAAAAACTAGCTCACTACATCATAAAAGATGATAGACTTTTACAGCGACTTAAAAATAGATTTCCAAACCTTAAACATTTGGTTTCAATCCCTACCGATAGAGATTCTTTTTTACATCAAGTGAGACCAAAAGCAAACTATTTCCCCAAATGGTTTTATTGTACTTACTGCAATCGTTTTGCATCATACTTTGAATGGAAAAACAGATGGAGAAGTGCAGGTAAAAATCTTGATTTTTTTAACCCTCCAAAGTGTAGTAATAAAGACTGTAAGGAAAATCATTTAGAGCAAATTCGTTTTGTTATGACTTGCAGTAACGGACATATTCATGATTTACCTTGGGAGTATTGGAATAATCGCTTGGCGTCTGACAGAAGTAATGTAGAAGAAAACGAAGACGAAAATAAAAGTGAAAAACAAAGTGGACCTCAATTAGATTACACAAAAAAATGTTGTGGAGACCAACAAGACTTAATCTACAAGATAAGCCGAGAAAACACGGAACTTTCGGGTATTTGGATTGAATGTAAAAGTTGCAAGAAAAAAGCAAACCTTAAAGGTATCTTCAATTTTGAAAAAAAATGTGATGGTAAAAAATATTGGCTAGGTCAACTTAACGGCAAGTTTCACGAAGAAGAATGCGGGATTACAATGCAACCAAGTATTTCTGTAAAGCTAAAAACCAGCAATAGTGTATATTATGCAAATGCTCTAAGCAGTTTATTCATTCCAGAACTTCAAAACCCTCTATCTACTGAAATAAGAATAGATATTGAAAATATGCTAGAAAGTGGACAATTTACAACTGAACAAATTGTTCAGCTTATTAGCATCCAAAAGAAAATTGATAAGGAACTTATTCAGCAATATTTAGAAACAGGTGAGATAAAATATATTCCTGATAATGTTTACCGTCAAACAGAGTACGAGTATTTTTTAGAAAAAGAGCAACCTGACAATAAGCAGATAAAATTTAGAGTGCTTGACTGCACCGAACAAATAAATGGTTTCTCAAAATTAGTCAAGATTGACAAGTTGAAAAAAACAACCGTTCAGACATCTTTTACTAGGAACGAACCGATTGATATAGATTCAATCTTGCAAGACCAAACTGAATACGAATATTCGGTTCAAAGACAATCAGTTTCAAAGAACAATTTTGATTCTAAGACTTTACCTGCTTTAGAAAGTTACGGAGAAGGGATTTTATTTATCTTGGATAAAAGCAAGTTAGAGCAATGGGAGAAGCAACAAGATGTAATCGAAAGAACTGAAAAAATCAAAACTAATGCTAAAAATGCAGATTGGAAATCTCATCAAATAATTGCAAAAACACTGACACCACGAAAAGTTTTGATTCATACACTTTCACATTTACTAATGAGAGAATTAGAATATGTTTGTGGTTATCCATCATCTTCCCTTTCAGAAAGACTTTATGTAAGTGAAACAATGCACGGATTTTTAATATCTGCATTTGACGGCACAGACGGTTACTTAGGTGGACTTTCAAACCTTTGCAACGACTTAGAAAATTTGGGGAAAATAATTGAAAGTGCAATATTCAGAGCAACTGACTGTTCTTCTGACCCTATTTGCATTGAATCTGAAGGACAAGGGGTTGGACAACTTAACCTTGCTGCTTGCCATTCTTGTACTTTGACACCTGAGACGAGTTGCGAGCTTTCAAACCTATACTTAGACAGAAATTTAGTAATACACAATGAATTTGGATATTTCAAAACAATGATAGAATAATATGCCAACCCTATTGGTGGCACATTTGCAAAACCGCTCAAGCCAACCCGCAAGCCAAGTTTTGCAAAAGAGCCACCAAGCCAACGCACGACAGAAAACAGTAATATGAAAGATAAACTGACAGAAGAAAAATAACACCGAAGCGATAACATCACCTATACGCAAGCAGGTGTTTCGTGCTTCGTAGAACAGGAAAGTGGTAAATTTGAAGTTCAGTTCTTCGTAGGAAGTTCAGTGGTTAAAATCCCTGCCTGCGTATAGCTGAGAACCGTTA
>Ga0265293_10003041_pt1 | contig 32023 bp, 26 predicted proteins | sample Munlanlewell138R_FD_192505 | JGI IMG/M metagenome (GOLD analysis project Ga0265293, IMG submission 192505) | Leachate microbial communities from a municipal landfill in Southern Ontario, Canada - Leachate well 138R | ecosystem: Engineered > Solid waste > Landfill > Unclassified | place: Canada... | reverse complement strand
GTTAACGGTTTTACTTCCTGCAACAGCCAGATGAGCCATCTTCACATATCCATCCGCTATTATGGCCATTCGAGAAATTCTATCCCAGTCACCTTCATATTTAATCCATAATTCTTTGCAGAATCTTTCATTGATTTCGTTTACAATCATATAGATTCTGGGCATAAGAGTCCTGAACATATCGATACTCCACTTCTCCATTGCTTCGGGCAGTATCGTATGGTTTGTGTAAGATACTGTTCTGGTCGTTATGCCCCATGCCTTATCCCAACTCAAACCTTCCTCGTCTATGAGGATTCTCATAAGCTCCGGTATAACAAGAGCGGGATGAGTATCGTTTATCTGAATTGCAATATGGACATCGAAATAAGAAAGATCACCATATAGCTTTTTATATCTTCTCATTATGCTTTGTATCCCCGCAGATACAAAGAAGTACTGCTGCTTTAGTCTTAACAGTCTTCCTTCTTCAATATCACTATTTGGATAAAGTATTTGAGATATGGTCTCTACATTATATTTCTCTTCTACGGCTTTCAAGTATTCTCCTCGGCTGAATAATGTAAAATCAAGTTCTTTTTGTTTGGCTTCGGCACTCCAAAGTCTAAGAGTGTTAACTGTGTTATTTTGAAAACCAATGATTGGTGTATCGTAAGGCACCGCTAAAACCGTATCGCAGTTCTCATGTATTATTTTTAAACCATCCTCTTGCCAAACTTCTTTTATGGTACCGCCGAACCTCACTTCAACAGCTTTATCCTCTTTTCTCAGCTCCCATATACCCCCCGTAGTCAACCAATTATCCGATAATTCCACTTGATGCCCATCTATTATCTTTTGTTTGAAAAAACCATATTTATAACGTATTCCGCAACCATGTCCCGCTATATTTAAAGAAGCCATAGAATCCAAAAAGCATGCGGCTAACCTTCCTAAACCGCCATTCCCCAAGCCTTGGTCATTTTCCATATCAATAATCTCTTCATAATCTATATGAAGTCCCTTTAATGCTTCTTTAAATATATCCAATAGACCTAGATTAATAAGGTTGCTTTCTAAAAGTTTCCCTAATAAAAATTCCATGGAAAAATAATAGACTTGCTTTGTTTTATTTCTTTTATACATATTATTTGTTTTTATTATGTCCTCATTGCTGTACTTTCTTATAACATTACCTATTGCCAAGTATTTGTTTAATCTGCTTGCATCCTCAAGCTCAACGCCAAAATTATCTCTTAATTCGTCTACAATATCATTTTTAAAGCTTTTTGCATCTGTCGGTCTTGATAAAGCCATTATTTTTCCCCCATCACTTTTTCATACAATTTTTTATACTTATCCGATGATTTTTGCCAACTGTTATCCAATCTCATAGCACTTTGCATTATAGTTTTCCACACCTTTTTATCATGATAAAATTTTATTGCATAATCTATAATATCACTCAATTCACCGGGATTGTAATTCTTGAAACTGAACCCGGTGCCTTCCCTTGTATATTCGTTATAGGGTATGACGGTATCTTTTAATCCGCCGGTTTCTCTTACAATAGGCACTGTTCCATACTTTGAAGCTATCATCTGCCCAAGTCCGCAGGGTTCGAACAATGACGGCATTAAGAATATATCTGAAGCTGCATATATTTTACGAGCCAATCTATCCGCAAACATAATATTAACGGAAATCTTTTTGGGATACACAGTTTTTATTTCATAAAGCATATCCTCGTAATGCTTATCTCCGGTGCCTAAAATAACTATTTGGAGATTCTTTTTTATTATTTCCTCGAGCCTTGCAAGTAGAATATCAATTCCTTTTTGTTTTACAAGCCTTGTTACCATGCCTATCATGGGAGCTTCGGCATCTGCGTTCAAACCCAATTCTTTTTGTAAACTTATCTTATTATTCACTTTGAGATTTATCGTTTTACCATCATATTTCTGATAAATGGCAGTATCGTGAGCAGGATTATACCTGTTATAATCAATACCGTTCTCTATACCAAAAAGTATATTGCTTTTTGCACGCAATATATCATCCAATCTTTCCCCATATAACGGAGTTTTAATTTCTTCGGCATAATTTTGGCTAACCGTTGTGATTATATCGGAATAATTAAGTCCGCCTTTCATGAAGCTGACTCCTCCATAAAACTCAAGGCCGGAAATATTAAAAGCACTCTCATCAAATCCTAATAAGTCCTCTAAAATCTCTTTAGGAAATACACCTTGATAATATAGATTATGTATAGTAAATATGGTTTTGATACCATTATATTTCGGATAATCAATTCTTAACATAGGAGCAATCATGCCCGTTTGCCAGTCATGACAATGAATTATATCAGGCATAAAATCAATATATTCCAATGATTCTATCACAGCTCTGCAGAAAAAAGCAAATCTCTCCGCTTCATCATAATGCCCGTACATACCGCTTCTTTTGAAATAGTATTCATTATCAACGAAGTAAAAGGGGACTCCCTCATGTTCCAAATATTCAATACCGCAATACTGATTTCTCCAACCGACATTTACGTTAAAAGCATTTAACTTTTTCATCCCATTCTGGTAGTTAAAAGGTATCTCTGAATATTTAGGCAGTATTACGGCTGCATCTATATCTATATTTCTCATCTCTTTTGATAAAGAATAAATGACTTCTCCCAAACCGCCGCTTTTGATAAAAGGTGCAGACTCGGAAGCCACAAATAGTACCTTTGCCATTTCCTAATCACCTCAAATTATTTGATTTTTTTCTATTATTACAGGACTATCCCATGTTCCTTTTAATATTTCACCTGATGAGATAACAACATTTTTATCCAGTATCACATGCTCTAAAACCGTATCTTCTCCTATTCTGGAATTTTGCATGATTATACAATTATTTATCTTTGCCCCCTGTTGTACATTCACCCTTCTGAATAAAACGGAATTCTCCACTGTACCGTCTATGCAACAACCGCTTGCTATCATGGAATTAGTGACCTCCGCATTCACTTGATATTTTACCGGAGGCTCATCCTTTGCTTTAGTATATATAGGCCACGAATCTGAAAAAAGCTCATTCATTATGCTTTCGTTTAAGAATTCAAGATTCTTTTTATAATAAGTGTTTATTGTATCAATTTTAGCCAGATATCCGTTATAATTATAGGCAAAAATCTTTAAATTGTTCTTTAATTGAAAAACCGCATCTTTTAAAAGGTCTTTATCCGCCCCCAATATTTTTTTGTTTATTATATCAATAAGCAGTTTTCTTTCCATCATAATGGTTTCCATAAATACATTTTTTGCACCTTTTTTATTTATTATATCAATCACTTTATTGTCTTTACTGACAATCAAACAGTCGGAATCGGAGAACTCCTTTGTCTCTTTATCAATCTTTTTATATGCTACGGATATATCCGCTTTATGCTCTATATGTTCCTTTAACATTTTATTATAGTCAATCAGGCTGACAAAGTAGCTTGGTGATATCACAACATATTTTTCCTTTGAATAGTATATATAATCCAGATAATCAGAGATGATATCCATATCACTGCTTCGCAAAAAGGGATAAAAGTTTTGCAAAGGATTAAATATAAAAACCCCTTTGTTTTTTCGTTCCAGATCCCAAGCCCTGCCTGTTTGAATATGGTCGGTTACGGAACGATATTTATCTCTTGTAAATATAAAAACATGATTTATACCCGAGTTTACCATATTTGATATAGTAAAATCAATGATTCTGTATCTTCCGGCGAAAGGTATGGCAGCTATAGGCCTATTGTATGTAAGCTCTTCTATTTTACTGTCATCTTCATTGAGATTTATTATTCCCAATATACTATTCATAAACGGTGCCTCCTTCCATATAAAAATCATCGGAGATAATGGAAATAGCTTTTGAGTCTGTTTTACCTATTTTACAGTCTCTGCCTATTTCGCACCTATTACCTATTATACTTTTATTTATAATGGCGTTTTCCTTGATTGTTGTATTTTCCATAACTACGGTATCGGTGATCATAGCATCTTTGGCTATATGGACCCCCGGAAAAATTACAGAATTAATTATAGTGCCATAAATCTTACAGCCCTCCCCAATGAGGGAATTTATTATCTTGGCTTCTTCACCTATATACTGCGCAGGTTGTATAAAAGCCGACGAATATATTTTCCAACCCGTGTCAAATAAATCCAGTTCATTATCGCTTTCCAGCAAATCCATATTAGCTTCCCACAAGCTTTCTATAGTACCGACATCTTTCCAATAGCCACTAAAAGGGTAAGCCATAAGCTTTACACCGGAAGCCAGCATATTAGGTATCACATTTTTACCGAAATCATGATGAGAATTCTTATCTTTCTCATCTTCCAATAAGAATTTCCTCAATATATCCCAATTAAATAAATATATTCCCATTGAAGCCAAATTGCTTTTCGGTTCTTTTGGTTTTTCTTCAAATTCATATATGCTGCCGTCTTCTTTTGTGTTCATTATACCGAACCGACCGGCTTCTGATACGGGTACCTTTAAAACGGCTATCGTGGCTTCCGCTTCTTTCGCTTTATGAAATGCAACCAGCTTGGAGTAATCCATCTTATAGATATGATCCCCGGATAGAATCAGGACATATTTGGGTTTGTGCAAATCTATGAATTCAATATTTTGGTACACCGCATTAGCAGTCCCCTTATACCATTCTCCACCTTTTTCATTTAAATACGGTGGCAAAATAGTCACTCCCCCGTCGCGCCTATCAAGTCCCCAAGGGGCCCCTATACCTATATAGGAGTTCAGTACCAAAGGCTCAAACTGAGTCAGCACTCCGACAATCTCAATATCGGAATTTGCACAGTTACTTAGTGTAAAATCTATTATTCTATATTTACCGCCAAAAGCGACGGCAGGCTTGGCCATTTTCTTTGTAAGGCTGCCGAGTCTGGTGCCTTGTCCGCCGGCCAGTATCAGTGCTATTACTTCCTTTGACATTTTTCTCTCCCCTTTCTTTTAACTATTGCTGAGCAGTTGCTCAATTTTGCTTCATAATCGCAGCAGAATAATTGCTCTGCCATCGTTCGGCAATCGTTATACTATCGTTTTATCATTGTTTTTAAATAAATTGTCGCAAGCGGCGGTATCTTCATTTTGATATGATAAGGGTTGCCATGGGTCTGTCCTTCGCAGGCGGATATTTTCCCTTCATTAATCACATTGGAACCGCCGTAGGCATCACTGTCTGTATTAAGGACTTCAATATAGTCACATTTCAAAGGCACTCCTACGGAATAATTTTCATAAACTACCGGCGTAAAATTACTGACAACAATAATAATATCATCTTTGTCTTTAGCTCTCCTGAAGAAACTGATAATACTTTGTGAATAATTATTTGCATCAATCCATTGAAAGCCGTCAATTTTATAATCCTGCTCCCAAAGTGCCTTTTCTTCTTTATAAAAAAAATTAAGTTCTCGCATATATTCGAGCATAAGAGAATGCATCTCAAATTCAAGCATAAACCATTCCAAGCCTTTGTTAAAGTTCCATTCTACAAACTGTGCAAATTCATTACCCATAAAGCTGAGTTTCTTCCCGGGATGAGCCATCATATAGGCATAAAACATCCTAAGGGATGCAAACTTCTTCCAATAGTCGCCCCACATCTTTTCTATCATCGATTTTTTGCCGTGAACCACTTCATCATGAGAAAGAGGCAGAATGAAGTATTCCGAATAGGCATACATCATGGAAAAGGTAATAAGTTTATGATGCCACTTCCTGTCAACCGCATCAAGGCTCATATATTCCAACATATCATTCATCCAACCCATGTTCCATTTGAATTTAAATCCGAGACCGCCTGTATAAGACGGTGACGTAACTAAAGGCCAAGACGTAGATTCTTCGGCAATAATAAGGGCATAAGGATGTCTTTGGTAAACCGCTTCGTTAAACAGTCTCAAAAACAGTATGGCTTCAATGTTTTCCCGGCCTCCAAATCTATTTGGATTCCATTTGCCGGGTTCTTTTTCATAGTCCAGATATAGCATGCTTGCTACCGCATCTATTCTGAAACCGTCCACATGATAATAATCGAGCCAAAACATTGCGTTAGAAATAAGAAAACTCTTAATTTGTTCCTTCCCCAAATCAAAATAATGAGTACCCCAAATGAGATTTACAGCTTTAGTCCAATCATCGTATTCATATAGGTTTGTACCGTCAAATTTATAAAGACCATGTTCGTCTTTGCAAAAGTGCCCCGGTACCCAGTCAAGTATTACACCCAAACCTTCCTCATGGCATTTATCTATAAAATACATGAAATCTTCGGGAGTTCCAAATCTGCTGCTTGGTGCATAATATCCTGTAATTTGATAACCCCAGGAAGCATCCAAAGGGTGTTCCATAATAGGCATAAGCTCTATATGAGTATATCCCATGTCGAAAGCATATTTAGGGAGTTCATCCGCCAGCTCTCTATAACTTAAAAATCTGCCTTTCTCTCCTCTCTTCCAAGAACCTAAATGTACTTCGTATATATTTATCGGCTTATTAAAAAGAGAGCTTCTTTGCTTTTCCCATTCCATCTCATTTTTACTCCAAGTATATTTATCCAAAGCTACAACTTTTGAAGAAGTTTTTGGCCGTGTTTCAGTGTGAAAGGCAAAGGGATCCGCCTTTAATACCGTCCTGCCGTCATTTTGGTTAACTGCATATTTATACTCACTCCAATAGGGAACGTAGGGAATAAAAGCGATCCAAAACTCCTCGCATTTATGTCTTTCCATTATATCTAAATTGGGGTCCCATCCGTTAAAATCCCCCACAACAGAGACATATTGAGCATTTGGTGCCCATAATGTAAATAGTACACCTTCAACGCCTCCAATATTATAAAAATGTGACCCTAAGACTTTATGAGCATTGTAGTTTTTACCCAATTTAAATTGATGGAGCTCTTGGTAATTGATTTCTCTTATATCCACTTTTTTATCCTTTATATGCCTTATATTATCCGCTCTCCCATACTTGAAGGTAAGTTCTCTAAGTCTTTCTATCCTATCTTTATTAAAATCCTCAAGATTAAACTTCCAGCTCCAATTACCTTGAGCCACCCCGGGAACATTCATGCGAGCTTCCGATCCCAGACAAAGAATATCCTGCATGGATACAATCACAGTGTTGGCAATGCTATTATAGGCATGCTCTATGATACCCCAGATTATATTCTCTTCTTTTTGCCCTATGTCTACGCCCATCAAAGCTAAAATATTCTTTGCCCTCTCATAATCATCTTCTACAAGTTCCTTATACCATCCGAGCAAAGTATCATTATCATGGGTACCGGTATAAACAACAAGATTTTTCTCATAAATATTTCTATCAAATTGCAGAACCTTCATGCCGGGGAAAGAAAACCTGTTTTTTAAAGCTATTACATCAGCAGTTATTATTCCTAAATCTTCAACTATGATAGTATTGCCTTCTTTCACCGCCGCTTCCAGCATTTCTCCGCCGGAAGTCCTTACCCACTTGCCTTTTTTTGCACTTGTTTCATTCGCATCTATTTCCCAATAGCTCTCAAGACCGCGAAAATGATCCACCCTCACAATATCAGCCAAGTTTTTAAGTCTTCTAAATCTTTGCAGCCACCATTTGTATTTGCTTTTTTTTATACTTTCCCAATCATAAACAGGGCTTCCCCATAGCTGTCCTTCCATGGAAAAATAATCCGGCGGCACTCCTGATACCTTTAAAGGGCATCCCTTTTCATCCAGCTTAAAATAATCGGAATTTGCCCATACATCCGCGCTATCGTGAGCTGCATATAGGGGCATATCTCCTATGATTTGTATATCATTTTTCTTCGCGTAATCTAAAACCGCCTTCCAAGATGCGTGAAATTCAAATTGTTTAATCTTCTCTTCCTTTATCTCCTTCTTATATAATGATTTATAATAGTTAAGGGCTTTTTCTTCCCGAAAAGCAATATCTTTGTCCCATCTATTCCAAGCCAGTCCTCCGAAATGCTTTTTTAATACCATAAATAGAGCATAATCCGTCAGCCAATATCTGTTTTCCCTCTCAAAATCAGAATACTTTATGTCGGCCTTGACTTTTCCAATATAACGGGTATCCCCTGCAAAAGCCGAATAGCATTTATAAGGTGAACCCTCCGACATAACAGGGTTTAAAGGAAGCACTTGCCAATAGGATTGTTCACTTTGTTTAAGCAAGTCTATAAAATCGAAGCATGAATCAAAATCCGGAAGGGATGAGACGTGTAACAGTACACCGCATCTTCTTTGAGTAATAAAGCTCATAATAGCACCTCCTGAAAATGCTCTTTTGTAATAAATTTTTAAAATCGATAAGATAACTCATAAATCGTCAAATTTCATCAAATCCTTTGTTACTATTATTTTAATTCATTTTTCCAAATACTTCAATAGGAATGACTGTAAATATGGTACATTAGTTTTTCATAAACATATATTATATATGGAGATTTAAATTAATTGTACATTTTATTTTTTATATATTATGAAAGGATGATTAAAGGTATGAAAAAATGGCTTCATAGTTTAAAGACTAATACGCCCCAAGAAGGCTTTGAATTGGCTATAAAGTTGTCACAGATGGGTGTGGAATATACCCAGCCTGATGAAAAGATTCGAAAGAAATTAAGGCCTAAGTATTCAACAAATGCAAATAGTTTGATCGCCGCTTCTCATGTTATAGCAACTAATTTTCAGACTGTGGCTGCGGCAAATAACTATTGGAAGTGAAAATGAAAGTTTTATAGAAAAAGCTTGTTAGATTAGTGAACTAATCTAACAAGCCATTATTTTAGAAAACATTTACAATAATTAGTATATTCCTATCAATAAATTTTAATATATAATATTTATCAAGCGGGACTATTAATAAGGATAATAATTTCTCTTAAACCTATAAAGTCATCATCATTATAACCGCTTATGTTAATAACCCATTCTCCATAACCCCATACAACTACTTTTAACTTCCATTCTTTACTTCGTTTTATTAATTTATGTCTTAAGAATCCTGATTCACCATTTGATACCGTTACTTCATAACCAATATTATCAATATCAGATTTTAAATTAAATATTAATCTATTAAATAATTTGTTGTTAAATATTAATTCTTCTGGATTTTCTTCGTCATTATTATAATATATATTGAATTCAGGTTCAGATTCAGGTTCAGGTTCAGGTTTATCTTCAAATTCAACTTCTACATTTACATCATCTATTTCTTTTATTCCTACAATTTCTACTTCTTTTCCTATTATATCACCTATTATATCTCCTATTACATCTTCTATATTTTCTATATCTTCCATACCTTCCATATCTTCCATATTACCTACTATAATTAAGAATAATACTTCTTCATATCCTAATGCCAGTGTTAAAAAACCATTTAAGTTATAAGCGGCAAAAGCAAATTCTTCATCTTCTTCTTCAATAGTTATTGGCTCTAATTCTTTACCATTGATTGTCCACTTTTCTACCTTATAATCATCTTCAGGTTTTGCTTTAAAGATAAAGAATGTACCTTCTTTCAATTCTACAAGTTCGCCCGATTCAATATTTTCCTCTATGTCATCCATACCTTCCGGGTTTACATACCAAAATTCATCCATTTCTGTCGAATATCTCGCTTTTACAGTACCATTCCCAACGCCTGATGGGGCAAAAGTCACTTGATATTCATCAAAAGTTACTTGATATTTATCAAAAATACCTTTTATTTCTGTATCTTCTTCTATAGTAAAAGTATAGGTGTAGTACACATGAGTGCCCTCAATACATTGCCACCTATCATAATCTTCTTCATCATAGACTTTTAATTCATCGTTTATAAGCAATGCTATTCTTGTACAATCATCTGATGGAGGCATTATATTTATTTTTACTTCTGTTCCTTTAGGTATGTACTCAACGGTACATTCGCTTGCGTAAGGCATATAATAACCGGCAGTGGTATATGTCGCATCCTTTCCTTCGTATTCGCTATATAATATTCCACCTCCGCCGCATAAAGTCAATTTACACATTTCTTCTTGGCCGTCGGATTCCATTGAAACATCAAATCTATCACCACAGCCATGGTCTAAAGCATAAACTCCTATTCTTTCTATGTCTTTATTTGCCAAATCCTCAATGATTCCGATAATTTTTATTGTATTTAAACTATCATCAACCTCAAATTCAGCACCATCAATTGTATGCCAAGTACTACCGCCGTTCGGCCTTCTTTCAACAAGTTCCCATATCTCACCCTCGGCAAAATTTTCAATACCGGCGTTTTCTTCTGGTCCCTCTTTTTTTACATATAAAATTCCTAATTTATATGCTGTGTTTTCGTCTATATCAATCTCCATTCCCCAGTGGTATTCAATATCGCCAATTTCTATTTGTTCATCACTTCTATTATATGGTAAAGTCTCCGGTATCTCTCTTAATTGCATTACTAAAGTAACTTTATCTCCTACAAACTTTACAGAGCCACTGATTATATCTATATATTCCGCTTTTTCTAGGTCCTCTTCATCCTCAAATTGATAAATAATTTTATCTCCTGATGCAACTATTACACTACAAGTCGAGGTCTTTCCTCCTGCTTTAGCAGTTATTTTGGCGGTGCCTACAGCATTTGCCGTTACTTTACCGTTACTGTCCACTGTGGCTATTTCAAGTTTATCACTTGACCATGTGACAGTTTTATCTGTAGCATTTTCAGGATATACTGTAGCTATAAGGCTCTTTGTTGCCCCAACCGTAATATTTACTTCTGAGGGGCTTATTTCTACAGATTCTACAGCCACCGTAGATGGACTTGAATCACCGCCTCTATCATCATCCCTATCCCTATCTCTCCTTGAAGATGTGGAGTCAGTATCTGGGTCAGGTTTTGGTGGCGGAGTCTTCACTGTTGGAGCTGTTTCTTGTATATTTCCCGCTATCATTGTTTCCAAAGACGATGCTATTTCATCAGGAACTAGGTCTGTATTCTCCATCTTTTCTATCAGTTTTTTGATAGCATTTTCTACAGCTTTATCTATTTCTTCCATTATTTCTTCCGGTATTGCTTCCGGAGCTTCTCGTTTGATTTCCTTTATCCTATCCAAAAATGGTACAGGCAATCCGTCCAAGTCCAAATCTTCCACTTTATCATCTATTTCTTCTGCTACTTCTCCTTCATTGAATCCTACTTGCTGCAATGCTTCTATAGGAAAGGTATAAGTCATGGTGGCTTCTTCTTCTGAGCCGGTTACTTTTCCATCACTTCCGACATTGACTCTGATTTCTACTACCCCGTCTACAACTCTTACGTCTACATTTCCGTTGTAATATTGAGTAAAGAATTCTGTCCCCCTGACACCCATTACTGCGGTGGGAGTCTTTATTTCAAATCTTGAATTGTCTTTCAGCTTCTCTTTTACTGTTGAGCCTATACCGCCGGATTGCAGGCTTATGGAGCTTTGCTTTGCTCCGTTTGAACCTCTGAGCTCCGATAGGTAAACCCGCGTATTTTCCGCAAGGGTAATTATCACTTCATCGTCCATTTGTACCTTTGCTTTGCCTGAAGGTCCTGTTATAATCCTGTCTCCCTCGGTAAGCCTCATATTTACAAAGGCTTTAAAAGGCTTTTCTCCGCCTGCCCTTATTATCTGAACATCTCCATCCATTTGAATCAACTTGGCGGAAATCCTTTCCGCCCCAAAAATCGTCAATGGCATACCGGTAATAAATAGCATAACACATAGTATAATAGCTATGGTTTTCTTTACCATAATGAACACCTCCATTTTCTAATCTACTTTCAATTCGTCCACTTGATAAACTTGCAGTGCATGGGCCTTTCCTTTAACTTGAATAGGCCCTATATCTGTCACTTCTACGTAATTTTTTACATGTTCATAGACTTCTTGACTTATAAGTATTTGTCCCGGTTTACTATTTGCCTCAATACGCGCCGCCGTATTAACCGTATCTCCGATAGCAGTAAAGTCCATGCGAAAGTCTGCTCCGATATTTCCTACGATTGCACTGCCGGTATGTATGCCTACACCGAAGCGAACAACTTTACCAAATCTTTCTTCCAATCTTTTTTGAAGAGGTTCCGCGCCCAGTTTCATCGCCCACGCGGTTTGTACCGCCCTGAGCTGATGATTCTCCAAGTCCAGAGGTGCATTATACAATGCCATGGCTGCATCACCAATGTACTTGTCCAAAGTCCCTCCATAATCGAATATGGATTTTGCACATAGAGTAAGATAATCATTTAATATAGACACGACCTCTTCCGGCTCCGCAGACTCAGAAAGAGGAGTAAACCCGCGTATATCCACGAATAATACGGTTATATCCCTTCTGGCTCCGCCCAGATTTAGTCCGCCTTCTCCTTCTTCCAAAATTTTATCAACTATCTGCGGCGCTACATATTTACCGAATACATCGGTAACTCTTTTCTTTTCCAATTGTTCCAGTATAAACTTTTCACCAAGAACCTCTATATATTGAATGCCCAAAAGACCTATAGGATAAAAAAAGCTCATTGTATAGCCTTTGTCTCCTGTACTTAGCATTTTAACCAAAATCAGAAATAATCCGCTTATCGCTGTTAAAGCCAAAGCACCTGATCTCGGTTTAAATTTTTGAAACAAAAAGTATCCTAAAACGCCAAGGATAAACATTATCATAAGCTGAGCAGATAATGATATCTCTTTCCAAAACCTGCCTTTTATAAGCTGTTGAATTATATTCCCATGTATCTCTATACCGTACATAGGCACTTGGGGCGCCATAGGCGTAAAATAATAATCATCGGCCAGTCCTATAGCCGTAGGTCCCACTAAAACAATTTTATCTCTGAAATATTCTCCGGGAATATCTTCATTTAAAACCATATAAAAAGGTATGTATTCAAAATTATATGGTTCACCGCTGTATCTTATAGGTGTACGCTGCCATGAATCCAAAGGTATATCCTTCATTTCCAGAATATAATTCCCGAATTTTTCCTCATAATATTTATATAGTTTCCAGCTGAAACTATTTATCTCCTCCCCTTCATATTCAAAACCAAGTATGGCTTTCCTTACTATGCCGTCATTATCCATAATAGTATTTATATGTCCCGTGTTTGATACATTATCCAAATTATCAAAAGGTTTTGTTATATTGTAAGCTTGCAAGGTGCCGCGGCTCGCACTTCCGCCAAAAGTTCCGTAAACGGGAAAAACAATATTATCAAAATTGGAAACCACATCTACAAGGTAATCGTCATCTCCCGATTCAGCGGATTCTTCCGCAAATATAATATCATAGCCTATTGCTAAGGGATCCCCTTCACTTATAAGGCGAATAAGCTCTCCGTGATAATCTCTAGGCCAAGGCCACTTGCCAATGGCCTCAAGGCTTTCGTCATCAATAGCTACTATAACGATATCCGCTATTGCACTTTCTTCTTTTTGATATAATAGGTCCTGCAATCTGTAATCAAATGTTTCAAATACTTGAAAGAACATAAATAATGCAATTAGTATATATAAACTAATATGGATTCCTAATGACCACTTTTTCAAACAGTTCACCGCCTATTGTAATAACCATACCCTCTCTTGCTGCTATGGTATTTGTAAATTCGTTTTGAGCCGATTCCTCTATCTTTTGTTGTTCTTTATCGCTTCGATTTTCTTTATGATGAAACAGTACTAAATATCCTATGTCCGCTTCTTTGCTTATTCTTGTACCTTCCTCCCAAGTTGAATGTCCCCATCCTGCTTTGCTATCATCATCATTTGTTCCGTAGTATTCCGAATCCGTAAAATGAGTATCATATATTAAAATATCCGTCCCCCGAATAAATTTTAGAAAATCTTTTTTCTTCTCTCCCTCCATAGGTTCCGTATCTGTACTATATACTATTGCCGAATTGCCCTTTTCAACTCTATAAGAAAGGCATCCGTTAGGATGGTTTACTTCAAAAGTTTTAACAATTATTCCTTCTTCCAAAACAATGGTCTGATTGGGTTTAACATTTATAAACTTATAGTCGGCTTTCATCATCTTCATAGGCACAGGGAAATAAGGAGAATTCATTTGCTTCTCAATAACTTCTTGGAACTTTATTTTTTCTTTATCTTCACCATATAAACGAAACTGATTTCCCGGGCAATAAAGGGGTACAAAGAACGGCAAGCCCTGTATGTGGTCCCAATGAAGATGAGAAAAAAATACATCCACTTCCTTTTTGCCTTTTTCTTTTATCATCTTATTACCCAGCTCTGCTATACCGGTGCCTGCATCGAATACAAGGTTTCTGCTACCGACCTCTATTTGAACACATGATGTATTACCGCCAAATAGCAATGTGTCTCTTCCCGGAGTCGGTTTAGAACCACGCACTCCCCAAAATGTCAGTTTTAATTTCATCAAAAAATCATCCTTGTTAAAATAATATGTTTGCTTATTGAATAGATATAATCTTATATTCGTCCAGCCATTTTACGTCAAGTCCCAATTTTTCTTTTAAAGCTTGGGGACTCACTAAAGAGCGCCCATCAAGTACAATAAAATCTCCTTCTTCTAAAGATAATTCTATTCTTATTTCTCCTTTTTCCAAAATAACAAGCTTCTCTTCTTGGTTCCATTGTACTTCCGCTCCCCACATTTCACCGACTGCTCTGATAGGGATTCTTATTTCACCCTCTGTTACGGAAGGTTGCACATCGGGGAAAACTATTTCCTTGTTATCTATGAACGTCAGCAATTCACTTTCCTTTGGTTCCATTGCATCTATAGCAGTCAAATATTTACCTTTATCGGGAATCAATATAATCCTGTTATTCCATTGGTCTGCAATAAACAATGTTCCCTTTGCATAGGTAATACCGACAGGACCATCCAAGTATGAAACATATTTATTATCAAAATCTTCTCCAGCTACACCGGCACCTACTACAGTAAAAACTTTTGATCCGTCAATTGCTCTAATGACATGATTATAGGTATCGCTTATCAGCAGCGTTCCATCATCCTTCAGCGCAATGCCTTTAGGAAAATTAAAATAAGACTTTTCGGGGAAACCGTTTATAAAGCCGCCAACCCAATAACCGCTTTCCTTATCTTTTAAAAAGTGTATCCCCGCCAAGGTCTCAACTTTATCTTTAGATGCTATTCTTTTTATCTGATGGTTTCCGCCATCGGCTGCATAAAGAACCCCGTCTTTATCGATAACCAGCCCGACGGGCTCGTTTAATATATTTGTATTTCCTTTTTTGCCTGCATATGTAGATACATTACCATTAGTATCAATCATTCTGATAACGTTGTTTAAGGTATCGGAAACAAAAATATTACCTTTATCATCTACTGCAACGCCTGTAGGGTTTTGAAAATCTGCTTTGGTACCTTTTCCGTCTTTATATCCTGCGGTTTTGCCCCCTGCAATAGTGGTAACCTTACCGTCATAAATCTGCCTGATGGCATGATTCCCCGTATCGGCTACAATAATCGCCCCGCTTTCGGCTACAGCGATACCTTTTGGTCTGTTGAACATGGCTTTTTTGGCTTCTCCGTCTACATATCCCCCACCGGGAAAACCAAATCTGTCAATGCCTTTTGTCGTTCCGGCTATAGTAGTAATTTTAAGAGTTTTAAGATTCAAAGAGCATATCCTGTGGTTTTGAGAATCTGCAATTATTAACGCATCAGCTTTTTCAGAATATGCTATATCATAAGGAAAATTAAAAGGTGATATTACAGTAGGCGATGAAACAATGCTTTCCCCGGATACCGCAATAAAAAAGCTTGTATGGAACAACAGAATCAATATAATAAGTGCTATACTTTTTGACTGTTTTTTATGAACCATGTTTATCACTCCTTGTTAAAAAATTTTAGTTGATTTTTAATTTATAAATTTAAATGATGAAAACTATAAGAAATTGTAGAATCTTTCATAAATATTATTATAATATTATCATCTTTTGCCTATTATTGCTATACTCTTTTTACAAATGCCTATATATTGTATAAATTTGTATTTCTTTATCGAGAACATAACATTCTTCTCCAACGTTTAAATGACAATTTAGAAAACTGCCATCCTGAAGCCTTAGCTGAAGGATCTTTCCCCCTTTAAAATATAAGGCTCTTCGTTATCGCCAAAAGTGAAAGAGTAAGTAAGCCGAAGTGATATTTACCGATTCCTTTTGTATTGACGAATTCATATTTATTCTGTTATAGTTGGTTTAATAAAACAAAACGGGTTACAAGAGTATATAACTTCATTTCATGTAATGGGGGATTAGAAGTGAATAACAAATATGGGAAAGAACTTAGCCCCAATCAAAAATTAAAATTGCTTTTTGAATATGCGGGGAAGATAGCTGATGAGAAAAGGTTGGACAATCTTTTGCAACTGATGGCGGATCTGGGTAGGCAACTTGTTGTAGCAGATCGCTGTTCCATTTGGATATATGATAAGGAAAAGAATGAACTATGGACTAAGGTGGCTCATGGTATTCCCATAATGCATATTCCGGCAAATACCGGTGTTGTAGGTCATGTTTTTACTACACAAACAGAATACTTCACCAATAATGCTTATGATGACCCTAATTTCAATAAAGAAGTTGATAAGAAAACAGGATATAGGACTAAGGCTCTTTTAGCATTGCCCCTTTATGATAATGAAGGAGATATTATGGGAGCCTTTCAAGCGGTGAATAAGATGACGGAGACTGAAGAATTTTCCCAAGAGGATATCGAGACTCTTAAAATGGTTGCAGGTTATTCAGAGAAATCCATCTCCAATGCAATGCTCAATGAGGAGATAGTCAAGACTCAAAAAGAAATTATTTTCCTTATGGCGGAAATCGGTGAAAGCCGTTCTAAGGAAACAGGGAACCATGTTAAAAGAGTTGCTGAGATTTCCGCTTTATTGGCGAAGCTTTACGGAATGGATGAGGAAGAGGCGGAGCTGATTAAAATGGCTTCACCGATGCATGATATTGGTAAAGTTGCTATTCCGGACAGTATATTAAAAAAACCGGGTAAGCTGACGGATGAGGAATACAAACATATGCAAAGTCATACAGGCATAGGCCACAAACTATTAAAGAATTCTGAAAGAATTATAATAAAATCGTCAGCCATAATTGCCGAACAGCACCATGAGAAATGGAACGGCAAGGGATATCCCAACGGCCTGAAGGGCGAAGAAATTCATCCTTATGGCAGAATAAGTGCTATTGCAGACGTATTTGATGCTTTAGCCAGTCCCAGGGTTTATAAACCTGCATGGGATCATGACAGAATCAAGAAGCTTTTTGAGGAAGAAAAAGGACAGCAATTCGATCCGGTAATGACTCAAATCTTTCTGGATAATTACGATAAATTTGTAAAAATAATTGAAGAATACAAAGATATCTAGCTCTTGTCTTTATAAATCTTTACAGGCAAAAAAGCCAGCATTGCCATTCCAATCATTATAAAATAGACATTACGGTATTGTCCGGTTTGCTGATATACACCGGCGGATATTGTAGGTCCGATTAGAGATGCAGGTATCAAAGCCGTCACTATCGCACTTAGGTTTAAAGGATAATGCTTCTCGCCAAATTTTTCTTTGGTAAGAGCTGCCGATAATGTAGGTGAAGAACCGTACCCTATGCCGCCCATAATAAACCCTATAACGATAAAAATCGGTATATTTGTTTTATTTGCAAGTATTGCCAGCAATAAGCCTATAATGAAAACCATATTGCTTATTGTCATTGCTTTACTCCCGCCAACTCTATCGGCAATGGCGCCAAAAAGTAACCGTCCTACACCGTTACCAACGGAAACCATACCTACTATGAGTGCCAATGAGCCGGTTGTTACGCCAAATTCTATGGCCATGTAACCTGCATTAGAGACAATACCTAATCCTATTGATGAGGCAATAACTGACCAAATAAATAACATCCAAAAATCTTTTGTTTTCAGCATTTCGGATAAAGTATAATCTTTTATATCTTTCCGTATTTTTACGGGCTTACTTTCTGCTTCAGGTTTTTTAATAAGAAATGACCCGATAAGAAATACCGCAAAAAAAACTATTGACAATATTTTAAAAGCTCTATGCCATTTTAATAAGTCTATGGCTTTATTTACTATAATACCTAGTATTAGGCTCCCCAATCCCATCCCCATCAAAAGGGTTCCCGTAGCAAAACCTGTCCTATCAGGAAACCATTTAGGAACTGTTGATAATATTGCGTTGTAGCTGAGGCCGACACCTAATCCGCATAAGCATCCATAGGATATATATAAGCCCGGTATATTGATAATCTTAGAGGCTGTATAAAATCCTATTAAAAAAAGCAGCGCGGAAAACAAAATAATACTGCCGGGGGAGTATTTTTTTAATATTATCCCGGAAATAATTGAACCAAGACAAAACATTGTCATGCTTATGGAAAAAGTTATTGATGTTTGACTTCTTGACCAATTGAAAGCTTCTTCCAAAGGTGCTGCAAACAGCGACCAAGCATAGATTAAACCTAGAAACAACATTAAAAATGTTCCGATAATAAGTGCCCTTTTCTTCATTTGTTATCTCCTTCTATCTGATTTGTGTTATTGTAGTTTAGAAAGAATCATGCGGACGGTCACAGACCGCCCCTACCTTACAAGATTCCACGCCACCGCCTAAGATGACATGTATAGGCTGTCGCAGGCGGTCACAGACCGCCCCTACCTTCAAAATTCCACGTTATCGCCTAAGATGACATGCATAGGCTGTCGCAGACGGTCACAGACCGCCCATACCTTACAAGATTCTTCGGCTAAAGCCTCAGAATGACAGTGTTAGGGTCACTCTGACCTTCCCCCCACTGTCACTCTGAGCGACAGCGAAGAGTCTTCTAAGAGCCTTATATTTCGATGGAAAGATTTTTCCTTATTCCGCCCAGATTTCCTCGTCCGTCGGAGGTTCATCTTTTCTTGGATAAGCTATCGTTGCCATATTAAGCAAATGCTCATAGGTAAGGTTCTCCGATATGCTGTTGCCGCCCCAGGAACCGCAACCTAGCGATCATGTGAATTCCCCTTTTTCTATTTTAATTTTAAACATTTTTCGCAATAGCTGCTGCAAATGCCAAGGAATAATACTTTTCTTCCATTGATGAGCCCCTTGATGTGACAACAATAGGTGCTTTTGCACCTAAAACTAAACCGGCCATTTTGGCACCGGCCATCTCTACCAGACATTTACCCAGTATATTACCTGTAGTAATATTTGGTGCCACTAGGATATCAGCATCTCCGGCAACTTCACTAGTATAATTTTTTGCCACGGCTCTTTCTTTACATATTGCTAAATCTAAAGATATAGGTCCCTCGACCATACAGTTTTTAATCTCGCCTTTTCTGTTCATCTCCTTTAGTTGTGCGGCTTCTACCGTTTCAGGCATTTTAGGATTGACCTTTTCGACAGCAGCCAATATACCTACCTTGGGTTTGTCATATCCTAAATCTCTTAATGCCTTAACGGCGTTTTCAACGATAGCTTTTTTTTGTTCCAGATTAGGATATAAATTCATACCGCCATCGGTTATTATCAATAGCTTATGATAGCTTGATAATGACTTAAAAGCGACGTGGGACATTATCCCGCCAATACCAAGTCCGTTATTTTTATCAACTACGGCTTTAAGCAACTGACCTGTTTCCAGCTTTCCTTTCATTAGAAAATCCGCTTTTCCGTCGTTAACCAGTTTAACACCTGTAGCAGCTGACTCTTCCACGGTATCGGCATTATAAATCTCATATTCGTCTTTTTCTGCTCCTAATTCGATTAGAATTTCCTCTATCATTAATTTCTTTCCAATAAAAATCGGTTCAAGGATTCTGTCTTTTACCGCATTAATTGCAGCTTCTACGGATTCGGTATCCTCTGCACTAACAACAGCCACTTTTTTTAGACTTTGTTCCTTCTTTAGACCATTGATTATATCTTCAAAACTTTTTAGATACATAACTAACCCCCTTACATAAATTGATTTTCTTTTATTATCAAAATGATCAAGTTTTTAATTGTACAAAAAGAAATACATAAATAAAAGACAGGGCTCTCCAACGTGATACTTGCACTATTTCCTACCCCCTGTTTAAAGTCCTAACTATACTATTAATTCTATCATAGCAAAAGTTTTAAATTCAATATAAAAAGACCTATGGTACGGAAGTGTATTCCAACCATAGGTCCTTTAATTTAGATAGTAAGTCCTTCGTTGAGGTGGTTGCAATTGGTAGCTATTGCATTCATAGCAGCTGCATTTATAGGATATGCAATGGGCGATGGTGAAACCAAAGGATGTGTTGCCGTTTGGAAAGTATTTAATTCAGTTGCTGTAATATCTTTGGTAATAGCCAAACTTAATATATTTATTATCTCTGTAACTGTGTTCCCGCCGGATACTTGAGCTCCTAAAATGATCCCCGAGCATTTAGAAAATATCATTTTTATACTAATCTTTTGTGCGTCGGGCAAAGTACCGGGATGACGATCCATAGTATTAAATTCACCCACCATAATACAATATCCTTCTTGTCTTGCCCTTGCCTCGGTCAGACCCGCTGCGGCAAAGGTCCTGCCAAATATTTTTGTTGAAAAAGTACTGATAGTTCCTTTATTTGCCCTAAGCAGCCTTAATTGGAAAGCATTACTGCCCGCTATTTTTGCCTCCATCGCAGCAGTGGATGCTAATAGTATAGGCGCATCCTTCCCGGTAAAGAAACATTTCTTTTCCGCACAGTCCCCAACGGCAAAAATATCAGGATCACTGGTTCTCATATATTGGTCTACAACTATAGCTCCTTTTGTGTTAATTTCCAAACCGCAATTCTTGCCAAGAGTACCATTTGGCCTAGTCCCCAAGCCTAAGATCACCATGTCTGCCGGGATAGTCTGTCCTCCATCCATTTCTATTCCTTCAACAGATTTTTCTCCCAAAATCCTTCTAACCTTAGTCTTAGTCATAACCTTTATGCCTTTTTCTTTTAAAAGTGACTCCAGTTCATCTGTATATTTTTTGTCAAATGCCTGCCATAAACATGCATCTGCCATTTCTACCAGTGTAACATTTTTCCCAAGTGTCCTTACTTGTTCGGCAAATTCAACACCTATAAAACCTCCGCCGATTACAACAACGTTTTGTACTATGTCCAGTTTTTCAAATATTTCGTTTAAGTAATTTTCATCTTTTAATATGGTAAATACATTGCCAAGGTCATATCCGGGAATAAATGTAGGAATAATAGGCAAAGACCCTGTTGCAATTATCAGCTTCTTATAGCTTATAACACCATTCTCTTTTGTAGTTACTGTCTTATTCTCCCTGTCTATTTCCACTGCACTATCAATCAACAAATTAATGTTTGCATCATGTAACCCTGTGTCGGGGATTCTATTCTTTTTAATGTCACGCAAAGTACCAAAGATATAAGGTATGCCGCAAGGAACCATAACGGTTTTGGTTTCCCTTATAAGGGTAATATCAATATCTCCATAGGCTTTTCGTGCCATCTGAGCAGATAAAATACCGCCTGCACTCCCACCGATTATTAATAGATCCGTTTCCTTCATTTTCTTTCCCTCCTTATAATTCAAACATTATCTATGATAACCGTTTAAATCTCCTTAATTTTAATGTGTATCTTTTGATAATGTTTCTAAATTAGTATGTAAAGAAAATTATAGCATAAAATAAAAATAAAAATAAGTCTTTTTTTGTCTATTCTTAGCTGAATATTTGACAAACTTTAACTTTCAAAATATATAAAGTAGTTTATAATGAGTCTATATAAATTGAATCATAAAGATTATAAATAAGAAGTATTAAAATCAATACAAAGTTCAATATTTAAAGTAATCGGAGGTATAAAAATGAATGGAAAAATAAGAATAGGAATTGTTGGATATGGAAATTTAGGCAAAGGTGTAATATCCGCCATTGAACAAAATGACGATATGGAGCTCGTAGCTGTTTTTTCCAGAAGGCCTATTGATTCGATAAACATTTATAATGAAGAATTAACAGTATTAAACAATAATTCTGCAAAAGAATTTGTTGATGATATTGACGTGATGATTTTATGCGGCGGGTCCTCTTCTGATATCCCATTACAAGGCCCTTTGTTTGCCTCTTTGTTTAATACTGTAGACGGATATGATAACCATAAAAAAATATTTGGATACTTCAAGTCCATGGATGTTGCTTCCAAGGGAAGCAGGAAAACCAGTGCTATTTGTGCCGGTTGGGATCCCGGATTATTTTCAATCAATAGAATATTAATGGAATCTATCCTGCCTCGAGGAACAACATATACTTTTTGGGGTCCGGGAATAAGTCAAGGACATTCAGACGCAGTTAGAAAAGTACCGGGAGTTAAAAATGCTGTTCAATATACATTGCCTGTTGAGGATTCTATGAAAAGAGTCAGAAACGGTGAAAATCCTGACTTAACCGTTAGAGAGAAACATAAGAGAATATGCTATGTAGTAACCGAAGAAAACGCCGACAAATGCATGATTAGTGAAAATATTAAATCTATGCCGAATTATTTTGAGGATTATGATACTGATGTAATATTTATTGCCGAAGAAGAATTAATAAAGAATCATTCAAAGATGCTTCATGGGGGATTTGTAATAAGAAGCGGAAAAACCGGTAAGGAACTTATAAATAACCATATAGCAGAATTTTCTCTAAAACTTAACAGCAATGCGGAATTTACAGCCAATGTCCTTGTAACCTATGCAAGGGCAGTGCATAGACTAAATAAAGAAGGCATAATAGGAGCAAAGACTATAATGGATATACCATTGAAATATTTAACCCGAAGGACTTTTGAGGATGTTTGCACAAACTTGCTGTAATATTGTTTTTTTTATATAACTATTGATAGCACCTAGGATGACATTCTTGAAACTGTCATTCCGAACGCAGTGAGGAATCTTGTTTTCCCAACGCATTAAGATTCTTCGATAACACTCAGAACGACAATAAAGTAACTTTTTCAGTGATTTTGAATAGTCCTTTGACTTTCCAACAAATGAGAACCGTCCCTCTGAGTTGCAAAAAATGTGTTGACAATCAAAACTTTCTATGATAGAGTAAATACTAATTTTATAAAAAATAGCGATGTGCTTAAGAGGCTGCGATTTGTTAAGAGTACTATGGATAAATTTGTAGGAAAGGAACAATCGCCGAAATATAGGTCTTCCTATATTGGGACTGCATTTAATAGATGCAGTACTGTCATTGGAGAACTGCCCGATTTCTAATGGAGCACTTAACACATTGGGGCGAAAAGAGGCTTGTTTTACAGTCGTGAGTTCTTTTTGCTCATGGCTGTTTTATTTTATATAGAAAGTGGTGATAGCAATGGCGGTGGAACTTCTTGATATTTGCAATATGAAAATATTAGTACAAAAATATGGTGGTACATCTATTGAAACTATCGAAAAAGTTCAAAAAGTGGCTGATTCAATAATTGAAAAAAAGCAAGCAGGCTATAGTGTTGTAATTGTTGTTTCCGCCATGGGTAAAACTACAAACCAACTCATAGAAATGGCCAAATCCGTTTCTTCAAAACCCAGCAAAAGAGAGTTAGATATGCTTATGGCAACAGGAGAACAAGTCTCAATATCGTTATTATCCATAGTATTACAAGAAAAAGGCTATAAATCCGTTTCATTAACAGGTTTTCAAGCGGGAATAAAAACAGAGGGAATACACACGAAAAATAAGATTATTGAAATTGATATAAATAGAATAAAAGGATATTTAAGAAAAGGGATAATTGTTGTGGTCGCCGGTTTTCAGGGGATTAACGATAAAGGTGATATAACTACCCTCGGCAGAGGCGGCTCTGATACCACTGCATTAGCATTAGCCGCAAAGCTGCAATGTCCCTGTGAAATATATACGGATGTAGACGGAATATACGGCATAGACCCTAAGCTATATCCTAAAGCCAAAAAACTTGATTATATTTGCTACGAAGAAATGATGGAGATGGCCAGTCTAGGAGTTAAGATAATGGAACCGAGATCCGTAGAGATCGGCTTTAAATATAAAGTACCGGTTTATATCGGTTCAAGTCATAAAAACAATATTGGAACATATATTAAGGAGTACAACAGAGAAATGGAACAAAAAGTTATAACCGGACTGAGTGTCAATGATAATGTACTGATGGTTACTATCAATCGACTCTTTTATTCACCTGACAATGTTTCTGAAATTTTCAGCAGATTAGCAAGCCGTGATGTAAATGTGGATATGATTAGCCAAGCATCACCTAACGGCGGCTATGTGGACATTTCTTTTACAACACCTAAGGAGGATGAATATATTGTAGATGATGTTATTAATGAACTGATTATAAATATACATGATATAAAAATACAAAAGGATTCTGATATTACAAAGCTGTCTGTAGTAGGTATAGGAATGAGAAATGAAACAGGGGTTGCTTCTAAAGTATTTAAACTATTTGCAGAAAACAATATCAGCTTTAAACAGGTAACTACCTCTGAGATAAGCATATCCTATACAATTAATACGGCGGATAAACAAAAAGCAATAAATGCTATTTGTGAGGCTTTTAACCTATAATTTAAAAATTAAGGAGTGATTTAAATGACGTTATTCAGAGGATCAGGTGTTGCTCTTGTCACACCTTTTACTGATAACAAAGTTAACTATAATAGAATTGAAGAACTGATCGAATGGCATATAGAGAATAGTACAGATGCCATAATCATATGCGGCACAACCGGTGAAGCTTCTACTATGTCAAATGATGAAAAGAAGGAAGCAATAAGATTTACCGTTGAAAAAGTTGGAGGCAGGATTCCTGTAATTGCAGGCACAGGCAGTAATAATACTGCTGATGTAATTGAAATAAGTAAATATGCTGAAAGTGTCAAAGCGGACGGGCTTTTAATAGTAACACCCTATTATAATAAAACTACACAAAAGGGCTTGATTCAGCACTTTATTGCCATTGCGGATGAGGTTAGCATACCCATCATAATGTACAATGTCCCGGGAAGAACAGGGTTAAATCTGCTTCCCAAAACAGTTGCAGAACTGGCAAAGCATCCTAATATTCGAGGAGTTAAAGAAGCCAGCGGGGATATAAGTCAGATTGCGGAAATTGCAAGGCTTTGCCCCGATGACTTTTATATCTATTCCGGAAATGACGATCAGGTAGTGCCTATACTTTCCCTTGGAGGCTGCGGAGTCATATCCGTCATCGCAAATATCATGCCCAAAGAGACTCACGATATGGTGCACTGTTTCTTGGAAGGAAGAGTCGAAGAATCTAGAAAACTGCAGCTGGGCATGGTAAATTTAATTAAATCTTTGTTTATTGAAACAAATCCTATACCGGTTAAAACAGCTATGAATCTAATTGGCATGGAAGCCGGGGAGCTTAGACTTCCCCTTGTCGATATGGAAGATAAAAATAGGGAAATATTAATAAACGACTTACAGGTCATGGGATTTAACCTATAGGAGGCAAATATGATTAAAGTTATTGTTTACGGTTCCAATGGAAAAATGGGGCAGGTACTAAGTAATCAGATAGCCAATGAAAGTGATATAGAGATTGTAGCCGGTATAGACAGAACAATTGATAAAATAGAAAACATTTATCCGGTGTATAGTAATCCTTATGAATATAAAGGAGAGGTCGATGTCATAATAGATTTTTCTCATCCATCCAATTTGGAAAAAATACTTGAATATTCATCGGATAAAAAAGTGCCTTTGGTAATTGCTACAACGGGATTTTCTGAAGAGCAATTTAATCTATTATTAGAAACATCTAAAAATCTGCCTATTCTTCATTCTTCAAATATGTCTTTGGGAATCAATGCGATTTCAATGGTTTTAAAAGAAATAAGCCGCTTCTTGGGTGACAACTTTGATATTGAAATCATTGAAAAGCACCATAATAAGAAAGTTGATGCTCCCAGTGGAACCGCTTATCTACTGGCTAATGTTATTAATAAAGCATTGGATAATAAAAAAGAATATATATTCGGCCGGGAAGGCGGGAATGCCAAAAGACATGAAAAAGAAATAGGCATTCATGCTATACGAGGTGGCACTATTCCGGGGGAACATACGGTTATCTTTGCCGGTTTGGATGAAGTAATTGAAATAAAACATGAGGCTTTGTCTAAAAATATCTTTGCTCAAGGTGCTATCAAGGCTACACGCTTTATTATCAATGCAAAGCCGGGATTCTATAATATGGACGATATATTTTAAAACAAAGAGCCCTGCAGTAGTGTAAAGCTTCTGCAGGGCTTTTATCTAGCTAACATTCTCATTACCCCTTTCCTAATATATAAATTTTATAAATCATATAGTCTAAATGTTTTTATTTGTCAATTCCATTATATCCTTTATATACTTATACAGCAAGAATTTCCTTCACCATTAAAAGCTACAAGCATATGATAATACTATAAATCTATTAAAGGAGTAATCAAAATGTATCAAAATCATAAGTTTAAATGTCCATATATGGAAAGCTGTGAAAATTATGTTACCTCATGTCCCTACTATATGGCTCCGACCATGTCACATCAAGACTTCTTAAGTGAATATCAATTCCCGAATCCCGATTTTATATATCCCGTAGAAGCTGAATATGATATGAGATTAACGGATTATGGCCAAGAGCCTTTTGTTGTTAATATTGAAGACGCAACTGAGCGCAATAGTAATTTTCGAACTGCATTATGGACGGGTAAACATTTACAGCTTACTTTAATGAGCATTAATCCGGGTGAAGATGTTGGGCTTGAGGTCCATCCAAATACAGATCAATTCATTCGCATTGAAGAAGGTCAAGGACAGGTGCGGATGGGTGATAGAAAGGATAGACTGGATTTTCAAAGGAATATTAAAGAGGATGACGTAGTCCTTATTCCCGCAGGAAAGTGGCATAATATTATTAATACAGGACGCAGACCTATTAAGCTTTATTCCATTTATGCACCCCCCGAACATCCCCGCGGTACTATCCATAGAACTAAAGCAGAAGCCGAGGCAGCTGAAAAAGCTCAAAATCGCTGAAATGATAACATTATAACAATTCTACTTATACTCCTTGCTGCTTGTATAATACAAAACTAGCAGCAAGGAACCTATTTATTTTTAATAACTAAATTAAGATTCCTTTATTGCTCTGTTTAAATCTGTATAGTCAGCCCTTAAATAAATTATATAATCATTTGTACTAAAACCGTATTCTTTTAATAGTTTCATTATTAAATTTCTGATTGAATTACTACTTTAACTAAGTAATTTATAAGGCTTTCCTGACACATATAATGTACTATTTCTCTTGGGGTATAAAATGCCCCTTTTGATTTTCTATCGCCTGGCTCCAATAAATTTTCAAATATTTTACCTAACATCTCTGGGTCAACAGCAACCTCTTTCTCAAGTGGCTCGTCCTCATTCATTGTGAAATTAAATCTATCAAATATATCCAATATCCCGTCAGCATCTCTGCCTTTTTCAAGCTCATTAGAAAATAATTTATCCGGATTTTGAAAAATTACTTGAACCGGTAATGACTGTTCCGTAATAATCAGCCTTTGTTAAATCTTTCCTCATGATATAAACCTTCGCATGTATTGGTGCTTCAGGATATATCCTCATTTCCATTTTTCCTGTTTGTACCCACTTTATAAATGTTTTTATTCCCTTTTCCACATTATAACTATCTTCGCTATTATCCATTTCATCCGTTACACTATTTGTAAATTCCTTTTTCACTTCTTTATGTGATAATTCAAATAAATTGTGTTCATTATCAGCTTTTTGTATTAATTCAACAGTTTTTTTATCTACATTTAAACCCACCAAAATTCTTATTTTATCAACATTTTCCATGGCAGGATACATTAAATAAAATCCACTTGTTCTAAAATATCCCACTATCATATCATAAAACTGTGTATTAGATTCTAATATTTTATTAAATCTATCATATAAGCTTCTCTCGGGTTCATTTGTAAAAAAGGTTAAATCGCTATGCAATTATTGTCACCGCCCGTTTTTTTAGTTGCCACCTAAATTATAACATAATACTGAGACAAAATATGACTTTGATTTCAAATTTATACTACATAATATAAAATACTTAAATATTCGATTGAAAATATAATCAAATATTTAAGTATTTTATCAATTTCTACCATACATTTACTATTATTCTTCAAATAAAATTCTAATATATTCCCTTTTAGAGTATAATACACGAAAGATGGATACATATATTTCATCTGCTTTATAGAATATTATATATTTTCCTGATACCATATATCTATAATCCGAAATAACATTAATTTTTTCCGATAACTTCATCCCCAACATTGGAGATTCCTTCAAGTTCCCGATGCTTTTTAGGATTTTTGAAACGGTTTCTTTAGCTGCAGCAGGGTTTTTAAGTTCATTAGTTATATAGTCTTTAATATCAGTCAAATCTTTTTTTGCTAAAGGATTTATTCTAAGTCTATGCATAAAATTATACTCCCAAACTATTTTTCACCTGTTCTTCAGTTAACCATTCATCACCGGTTTTAATAGCTTCTTCAGCTTCTATTAATTTTGATAAAAGCTTTATAGTTGCACGACTTTTTTGATATTCTTTTATATCTAAAATCACATACTTGCCTCTTCCATTCTTGGTCAAAAAAACCGGTTCGTCTATATTTACATCTTTTAAAACTTCATTGTAACTTAGTAAATCTGATATAGGTTTTATTATAGGCATAACATCAGCTCCTTTGTTGATTTTATTATATGCTTATTGCACTTGAAATTCAACTTAATATTGATCTGTATAAGCGAATTAGTTTCCTTGTTACTATTATTCATACCTTAACTATTTCAGATAAGCAGCTTATTATATTTGCTACTATTGCTAAGTTATATGAAGTTTAAAAAATCATAGAATCTAGTGTTTACTCACTATATCTACATAGCACTGGGGGAGCTTGCAAAACTTCATTCTGAACACTTTCTCTATCTATCATTCTGAAATAAGTATAGCGCTGAAGAATTTTATTTTTATTATGCGTTAAGAGCCTTCACAAGTATTCAAGATGACAAAAAAGCAACTTTATCAGTGGCTTGAACAGTGATATTGTTTTAATCTTCATGTGTCCTTTAAGTGATAAAGTAAATGTTATAGCTACTTATAGCACTTCAATGGGATAGTTTTAAGCCTTATTTACCGGTTATTTTTATAGTATCCGGACATTTTTCTAAAATGTAGTTTTTTACTAATTCAAAATCTTCTTTTTCCACATATATTTGATTTTTCTTTAACATTTCATTTATGTAAATAGTGTTAAATCTTTTTACAAGTTTTATTGATTTTACTTTTTTAAATTCTGTGTATAGATTATTCCTAGTTGCTGCTAGTAAATTTGAGCCTACCAATGTGGGATTTTTAATTGCTCCCCCAAGTAATATTGAAAAATACTCCAAAGCTTGTGCTTTTTTAAATTGTTTGTCTAGTTGTATATGGTCTATTCCTTTATCATTCATTTTGAATAATACAAAATACTTGCCTTTATAAATAAAGGCGATTAAAAAATATGCAAGCAAAAGAAGTACTATCATTAACAATACTCCATAACCTATAATCATACCAAGAATTTTAACGGCTTCGGCCATGCCTTCTCCTATTGTTAAAAAAAACATTAAAATAGCAGGTGCCAGAGTTCCTATTAAGCATACTTTAAAGCATGTTATAAATATCATCGGATTTCTGCGTAAGGAAAATTCATACATCCAATTATAATTACCTGATTTATCTACTGTAATGTTTTTATTTTTATTGATAGTTGCTTTTTCTACCTCTGCATTCCCAATGTTTTCGGTTTCATGTCTTATATCCGATTTTTCAGTATTCAATAGGAGACCTCCTAAAACCTATATTATTCGATATTATTAAACTTAAAGCAAATACGGGCCGACAGAATCGTCGGCCCTTACAATAAACTCTCCTATTATCGGAAATTAGCTTATTCTTCATAAACGATGATTGCTTCTTTGGTGCTGTTTATCCAATCAACCTTACAGTTTAGATTCTCTGCCGCAAATCTGACAGGTACATAAGTTCTTCCGTCTCTTGCTACCGGAGCTATATCCATTTCTTTTGCAACTCCGTTTACTTTTATATCAGTTTTATCCAGCCACATTTCTACTTTGTTTCCTCTTGCATTTAAAGTAATGAGTTTTGTACCTTGATCCCAGCCTACAGTTCCGTTCATAGCCTCTACAACCGCTCTGATGGGAACCATTGTTCTTCCCGCTATTATTATAGGGCATGTGCCTCTCCCCGGGTCTACTTCTCTATTCTCGCCGTCTACGCTCATATAGGGGCTATCTAGCTTTAGCATGATAAAGTGCTTAGTTGAATCAGGTTTGTATATTATTTCACTTCCCGTGGTTATTACAAAGGTCGCTATTACATCTCCCAATTTTTCCTCTATATCATTAAAAGGGTCTGCTTCAGCCAACACGGGTTTTACTGAGTAGTAATAAGTAGTACTGGGTTTCACATTTACATCGGCATAGGATGTACTTGTTATATAGAAATCCGTTACGGATACGCCTAATTGTCCTTGATTTTCAGACCTATATAGTCTATAGCCAAGTATATTTTGTGCCGAAGGCCACATTAACCTAGCTCCCGATTCAAAGGCTTCTCCTCTTGTGTCTCCTGTTTGAGGTGTTGGCGGCTGTATTGGTTGTATCGGTTCTACTGGTGGTGCTGGTGGTTCTACTGGTGGTGTAGTGCCAGATTCGCCTAGATATGATACAGGGTCTCGCTTTATCGCCCACCAATCATATATGGTGCTTCCTCCGCTTTGGGTAAAAGTTCCCTCTACTCTTATATAACCATTGGCATCTATGGTTATTGTACCTACATAGTCCTGCCACAGGCCTCCGCCTGACCACTGTCGTGTGAATTTCATTACATTTCCTTCTATAGAACCCTCTGTAAGTTTTTCTATTCTACTGCCGTCTATATTTATTTCTCCGGTGAATTCATTGCCATCCTGATTTTGTACATTTAACGTACCGGAATACACATCCCTATTATGCTTAGTATCCCATATGCCTCTCATGTCAATAATACTTGATGGAATAGTTGGTGTTGATGGCGTTGGTGTTGGTGCCGGTGTAATCTGACTTACCTTTTTTGTCATTACGAAGGTATCACTACCGCCTAATCCGGTGAAGTTTCCGGAGATAGTAGCTATACCATTTGATACTGAAAATGTTCCATTATAGGCTTGACCCATACCACTTGACCATAATCTAGTGAATGTTATTGTGTTGCCTGAAATTTTGCCGTCAGGTAAGCTCTCTACATTAGAACTATTAATACTAATAGTTCCTGTAAAGTCAGAGCCTGACTGTTCAGTCACTTTAACTGTACCTTTGTAGCCTCTACCGGAAACATATTCCCATTCACCTAACATGTCATAAGCTTCAGCTCCAATATCTACCATTGCAAATGCAGTTGTAGATAGTGTAAGTAATAGGACTAAATATAATGCTATTACTTTAATCTGTTTCCTCTTGCTAAAAAATAATCTCATAATCCTACCTCCTAAAATTAAATTTTTATTCCTTATTTTCTTTTATTTTACGAATAGTCTAACATAGAATCGAAAAAAAACACCCACCCGATTCGGGTAGTCTTAATGATCCACCCTACCCGATTCGGGTAGGGTGGATGAAATTGATGGCTTGTTCTTCATAAACACAATAAAATCTATTTAATCAGTTTATGAATACGGGTTTAATACCTGTTTCGTAATATAGCCTTTTTGAAAAATCATCTAAGACAGCCCTCTCGATAAAAGGCCGTACAAA
>Ga0265293_10003040_pt1 | contig 32036 bp, 27 predicted proteins | sample Munlanlewell138R_FD_192505 | JGI IMG/M metagenome (GOLD analysis project Ga0265293, IMG submission 192505) | Leachate microbial communities from a municipal landfill in Southern Ontario, Canada - Leachate well 138R | ecosystem: Engineered > Solid waste > Landfill > Unclassified | place: Canada... | reverse complement strand
CCATGCCATCGCGGATCGGGACAAGCGCAATCACTGCATCGCCACGGTGAAGAACCAGTCCTCGCGCTGCTATTCGATCCGCGACAGCGACAGCCGCAACCAGTGCCTGGCGACGACCCAAAAGCGCAAAAGCCGCTGCCACAGCATCCGCGACCGGGACGAGCGCAACCTCTGCCTCGCCCGCTTCTGATTCCGCCAGTGGGCCGATGGGCGGGATTCTTCGCCACCGCCTTGCACTCGGGCACCACCTTGACTATAGGTTTGTGACACGGATGTAAATTTTTGTAAAACCCTGTCCGACAATAACCAGATAAGCGCAAGGGGGTTCCATGAAAGTCTCCGTGAAACTGCATCTGCCCAAGCTGTTGGTACTGCCACTCGGCCTGTCCGCCGCCGGCCTGATCGCCCCGGGCGGGGCCGAGGCCCAACCGGTGATCGAGGAAATCATCGTCACCGCCCGCAAGCGGGAGGAACGGCTCCAGGAAGTCCCGGTGGCGGTCACCGCCATCAACGATGCCGCCATCCGCGAAAAGTCCGTCGAAAATCCCTACGACCTCACCTTCCACGTCCCCGGACTGGTGGTGCGCCAGGGCTCCGCCACCCGCACCAGCCCCGACTTCTTCATCCGCGGCCAGGGCGCCACCTTTGGCTCGGCGTCGGGGGTGGTGGTGTACTTCAGCGAGGTGCCCTTGAAGTCCGTGGGCCTTGCCGGCGCCAATATCCAGTTCTTCGATCTCGAATCCCTGCAGGTGCTGAAGGGCCCCCAGGGCACCCTGTTCGGGCGCAGCAGCACCGGGGGCGCGGTGCTCTACAGCCCGAAGCGGCCGGGGAACGAGCTGGGGGGCTTTCTCGACCTCAAGCTCGGCAACCTGGACACCCGGGAGCTCACCGGCGCCATCGACATTCCCGTCATCGACGACGTGCTGAGTATCCGCCCCGCCTTCAACGTCCAGCGCCGGGACGGCTTCACCCAGAGCCAGAGCACCGGGGAGTGGCTCGACGATCGCCACCGGGAATCCTACCGGCTCGGCATCAACTTCACCCCGGCGGAGTGGTTCGGCAACTACACCCTGCTGCAAACCAGCAATATCGACGAGAGCGCCACCGGCGCGGTGCTGCTCGACACCAACCTCGCCCTGCCCCTGCTCGACACCACCCCCGGCACCGGCGCGGGCTGGGGCACCGCCGCCTTCCTGTGCAACCTGACGGCGCCGGGGGCGGGCTTTGCCCCCTGCCTCGCCGAGCGCACCGGCCGCATCAACACCCTCAAGGCGGATCTGCTGGCGGAACAGGCGCGGGTGCAGGGTGGCGGCTCCATCCGCAAGAACCTCACCGCCGTGGACAACTACGTGCGGGGCCGCAACGAGCAGATCATCAACATCACCAACCTGGACGTGGGCCAGTGGGGCTTTCTCGGCGACGTGTCCTTCAAGAACATCCTGAGCGTGACCCGCAACCGTAAATCCGCCGTGATCCGGGAGTTCGGCGCCACCCAGTTCTTCCACGGGGTGGTGATCAACAACCACGATCTGGTGGGCTTCCCCCAGCGCCCGGAGGTGATCTCCAGCGACGAGCGCACCGACTTTGGCGACGACGTGGTGGAGGAATTCCAGATCCACGGCGACATCGGCGGCAAGCACAACTGGCTGCTGGGCTACTACTTCGAGGAGGTGGAATCCAACTTCGGCCCGCCGCCGGTGTTCCCCACCTTCAACAACGCCTTCACGGTACCCCTCGACAACCTGACCTTCCTGTTCGCCAACACCTCGCAATCCACCAACACCCAGAAGGGCATGTTCGGCCAGCTCACCACCGACCTCTCGGCGGTGCTGCTGGAGGGCCTCAGCCTCACCCTCGGCTACCGCCGCACCGAGAGCGAATCCGAGCAGGACACCTACGCCCTGGTGCCCGGCCCCAATGGCCGCTCGGTGGGGGCATTCACCCGCACCCTCAAGTTCGACGAATCGGCGCCGAGCTGGACGGTGAGCCTCGACTACAAGGTGCGCGACGATGTTCTCCTCTACATCGCCCACCGCCGGGGCTTCAAGCCCGGCGGCATCAACGGCACTTCGGCGGCGGCCAATATTCCCGGCACCCGGGACTCCTTCGACCCGGAGACCCTGGACGACGTGGAGATCGGCATCAAGGCGGACTGGAGCCTCGGCGGCATCGTCGGCCGCACCAATGCCGCCGCCTTCTACGGGGAGTACGACCAGATCCAGCGCAGCGAGACCATCGGCGTCCCGGGCGGCGGGGTGATCACCCAGATCAACAATATCGCCAAGGGGGAGATTTCGGGCCTCGAGATCGACAACCAGTTCCTGTTGAGCGAGCAGGTGCAGCTGTACCTCAACTACGCCTGGACCGACGCCAAGTACACCGAATGGCCGGGCTTCACCACCGACATCTTCGGCCAGCAGGTGCCCAACAAGGATTCCCCCTTCCCGGGGGTTGCCGAGCACCAGGGCACCCTGGGGGCGCGCTATATCTTCCCCATGGATCAGGCCCACGGCCAGCTGGCGTTCTATGCCGAGTACTACCGGCAGAGCGGCGTCTGGCTCGACGACACCGGTCTCGAACTGCTGCCCAGGAGGCCCGGCTACCAGCCCAGCTACGACAACCTGAACCTGCGCCTGGACTGGGCCAACGCCCTCGGCTACCCGGTGGACGCCAGCCTGTTCGTGCGCAACGCCCTGGACGACGAATGGCTGGTGGGGGCCAACTCCCTGATGAAGGCCATCGGCTTCTTCACCGGCACCTACAACGAGCCCCGTACCTTCGGCCTGCAACTGCGCTGGCGCTTTGGGGGCGACGCGCAATAAATCGCCGGTCGCGAAACAACAGGGCCCGCGGGATCCACCGCGGGCCCTGTTGTTTGGGGATGCCGGAATCCTCCCGTTACCCCGGCGCGGTCAAAGGCGAACCGGGGCCAGGGCGTAGCCTTCGAGGCGCGCCCCGAGGGAACGGGCGACCATCACATCGGCCTCCACCTGGGCGGCAAAGTAGTGGAGCAGGGCCAGGTCCTGGTCGGGCCCCGCGCGGCGCACCAAGGCCTCCAGGTCCGCCTCTCCCTGGCGCCAGTTGGCGGGAGCCGAGCCCAGCAGGGCGGCGAGCCGCTCGCTGTCGCGGCGGGCCAGCTCGGCGCCGTGGCGATCCCACTGCTTCAGCCAGTCCACCACCATCAGCGCCGACTGGCGGCCGAGACGATCGCCAGCGCTGTCGGCATCGAGGCGCTCCAGGGTCTGCTCCAGCACCGCGAGCCAGAGGCCCTGGCGGCCGGGCTCCCCCGCCGTGGGCGGGCAGGGCTCGATGGCGACCCCCATGCACTCCGCCATGGCCCACAACAGCGCCCGGCGACAGGTCAGGTCCCACACCAGGTATTCCCCGTGGAGGCTGGTGCCCGGGGTCTTCAAGGGCCCCACCAGGGCCATCACCGCGGTGACCATGAACGCGGCGGTGTGGTAGCTGAGGGCCCAGGGGTCAATCTCCCGACCGGTGATGGCTTGGTAGTGGCGCAGCAATTCATCGAGGTCAGCCCCCAGGGGCTCGGTGGGCTGGCGCACCCGCAGCGACGCCAGGTCCGCCAGGGGATCGCCGATATGGGACGCCTCGAAATCGTGCAGGGCGGTGAGATTGCCGTCGGCGAACAGGAACTGGCCCCCGTCGCCGTGGATGAAGCACGCCTCGCGGCGATCCCGGGGGACATTGCGGCGCAGCCAGCCGAGGGCGAACTCCAGCAGTGGCTCCGGGCCCGCCTTGGTGCGCCCGTAGAGGGGCTGGTTGGCGTTGACGTAGGCCAGGGCCAGATCCTCCGGGGTTGCCGGCCGGGCAATGCCCAGGGCCTCGAAGGGGGCGGTGTCGAGGCCGTGCATGGCGGCCATGGCCTCGATGTACTGGAAGGCCACCCGGCGCCGCTCGCCGTCGCTGGCGGCGAGGCTGACATCCCGCTCCCCGGGCACCCGGTCCATGACGATGGCCTCCGGGTCGTCGCACACACCGTGGACATGGGGCACCGGGATGCCCCCCGCCGCCAGGGCCCGCAGGATCCCCGCCTCGCGGGCGAGCCCCGGGTAGGGCTCGGCGTCGAGCTGCTTATCGCCCCGCACATAGAGGGGAATCTCCTCGCCGTGCCGCGACACCGTGCAATACCAGGCCTTGCGCCAGCGGGGCTGGCGCGCCAGGGCGACAACCCGGCCGCCCACGCAACGTTCAATGAAATCGGTCAAGCGGGATTCTTCGGTCATGGCGCTGTTCTGCTCCCTGAGATGGTGAATGGCCCAATGGCAGGCCGGCTGCTGGTTACTTACCCGCCACATTTGAAAACGCCAGCGCCGCCGGGGGGTTGTACCGGGTATGTACCCCTCACCCACACCCGGGCCACAGAGTTATCCACAGAGACTGTGGACAACCCGCCAGGACGAGGGCTCAGTAGTTATAGCGAATCTCGAGCCCGAGGCTGCGGGGCGGCCCGGCGGTAGCGATAGGGGCATTGGCGAGGAACGAGCCGGTGTGCAGGTCATGGTCGCTGGCGAACAGGTTGTGGCACCAGAGGGCGATCCGCCACGCCGAACCCGGGGGCGCCAGCTCGAGGCGGGCGTTGGCGAGCCAGTAGGCGTCCCGGTCGAAGGGCCCGCTGGTGGTGGAGTCGAGGCTGTCGTGGAAGGCGTAGTGGACAAGGGCCTTCACCCGGAAGTCCCCCAGCTGCCGTTCGTGGCTCAGGGTGCCGCCGTAGCTGTAGGCGGGCAGCGGCAGGCGCTCCCCGGCAAAGTCGGTGTAGACCGCCTCCCCCGCCGCCCGGGACGCCGCCGCGTCAACCCCGAGAAACTCCCTGTAGGTGCCCCGCTTGTAGCCCAGGTACTGGCTGATATGAAGGCCGTCCAGGGGCTCCCAGAGCAGCTCCAGCTCGGCGCCCCGCAGTTCCGATTTGGGGATGTTCACCAGCCGCCCGATGGATTGGATCACCGGGTCGACGAACACCGTCGACTGGAATTGCTGGTCCCGGTAGTCGTAGAGAAACAGGGCGCCGTTGACCCGCAGGCGGGCCGACAGGTCGACCTTGAAGCCGAACTCCAGGGCGGTGACGATCTCCGGGGCGACGGGGTCGGTCTGCTGGGGAAAGAGGGCGTTGTTGGCGGTGAAGCCCCCGGACTTCATGCCCCGCCCGAGGCTTCCGTAAAACAGCGCGGCGGCGGCCGGGCGATACTCCAGGGCCAGCTTGCCCGACCACTCCGAGGTGGACAGGCGGCGATCCAGGGGCGCGAAGGTGGGGGTGCCGGCGAGGTCAGGCCGCGACGGGTAGTCGATGTAGGTGGTGGCGAAATCCCCAAGGGCGCGGTCCTCCCGCTCGTGGCGCAACCCGGCGACGAGCCGCAGCCGGTCGCCGAGGGCATGGTCCGCCTGGCCGAAGACGCCGAGCATGTCGGCGTCCTGGCGGTAGGCGGTGCGGGTGGCGAAACCCAGGTTGGCGGCAAAATCGGAGTGGAATCGTTCGTCCAGGGACTCGTCCCCGTAGTAGGCCCCGAGCAGCCAGTTGAAGCGCTCGCCCCCCGGCGAGGTGAGGCGCAGCTCCTGGGAAAGGGTGTCGATGGCGGTATCGAAATACTCGTCCGACTGGGGAATGTGACTGCCGTCCCAGTCGAGGAATTCCTCGCGATCGAGGCTCTGCCAGCTGGTGATGCTGGTGAGGGTGGCACCCCCCAGGTCCCAGTTGGCGGTCACCGACAGCCCCTGGGCGAGGTTGTCGCGGTGGGGTTTGTCCCCGGCGGAGAGCCCGGTGAGGGCGGCAAATTCAGGGCGCAGACCCCAGCCGGTGGCGTTGTGGTGGCGGTCCGGGGGGATGGCGGTGTAGCCGTCGGCCATGCCCCGGGGGTTGGGCACGAGCCCCAGGTAGGCGCGGGGCCCCCGGCTGTCGGACCGGTCCCGGGCGGCGCTGGCGATCACCAGCAGGTCGAGGGCGTCGCTCACCGCCACCGCCAGCTGGCCCCGCAGGGCGCCCACGTCGGCGTCGCCGAGGGGCGCGCCGGTCAAGCGATTCTTCTGCCAGGCGCCCCCCTGGCGGGAGCTGAACGAAAGCCGCCCCCGCACCCGCTCCCCCAAAGGCCCGGAGAGGTAACCGTCAAGTTCCCGGGCATCCCGGGAGCCGAGGCGCGCGGCAAAGCCCGCCCCCGCCGTGGGGCGGCGGCTCAGCAGGGCGATGGCGCCGCCGGTGCTGTTGCGGCCGTAGAGGGTGCCCTGGGGGCCGCGCAGCACTTCGACCCGCTCCAGGTCGAACAGTGGAAACTGGGTCTGCACCGGGAAGGGCAGGAAGGTCTGGTCCATGTACACCGCCACCGCCGCGCTGTTGTTGGTGGCGTAGTCGCGGATGCCGACACCGCGGATGCGAAACTCCCCCTGGGTGCCGCCGTAGAGGGGGATGATTTCGAGGTTGGGTACTTGGTACTGGAGGGCAAGGAGGTTGGCGAGGGGCTTGTCGCGAAGACCGTCCCCGGACAGGGCGGTGAGGGACAGGCCCACGTCCTGGGCCCGCTCCTCGCGGCGCTGGGCAGTGACCACCAGGTTGCCGAGATCCTCGAGGCTGGCGCTGTCCACCAGCTCGTCCAGGGACAGGGCCGAAAGGCCCTCCCCCCGCGCCGCGCCGGGCATCGCCACCAGGGCCGCCACCGCCAGCACCACCGGCGATATCCTCGCCGGGGATAACCGTACCGGCGACACCTTTGCGCCCATCGTCCCTCCCATCAACGCCGACATCCGTTGGCCACTCCAACACCCCGCGAGGAGTATGAATCCCGCCGCGGCAGCAGGCCGGGGGGCGGCAAACCGCCCGTCGCCGGATTCCACCGCTTGCGGGAAAAGGCCGTCTACTGGAGGTAAATCACCAGAATGGCGCCGCAGGCAACGACCACCCAGGCCTCGAACAGCAGGCGCAGGGGCAGGGGCGCGGTGCGCAGCTCCATGAAGTGCAGGCCCACCAGGCGCACCTTGAAGAACGCCACCAGCATCAGCAAAGGCGCCGCCAGGGTGGGGGCAAGGGCGCTGGCCGCCTGGCCGTCCCCCAGCTCCCAGGACATGGTGGTGAGGGCCACCAGCAGCAGCCAGATCCAGGTGGTGTAATGACGTATCACTTGGCCCATGGCGGTCACTTCATCAGGTAGATCAACGGGAACAGCACGATCCACAGCAGATCGACCATGTGCCAGTAGCTGGCGCCCCCTTCGAGGAAACCCATGTCGCCGCCGCGAATGCCGCGCCGGGCACGGTGTGCCATGAACAGCACCACCACCATGCCGATCACCACGTGGACGAAATGCAGCCCGGTGAGAATGTAATAGAACATGTAGAAGTTATTGGTGGTGGGCACGAGGCCGGCGGCGATCTTCTCGCCGTACTCCAGGAACTTCACCAGGGAGAAGCCCAGGCCGCAGAGAAACGCCAGCACCAGCAACAGCGCGGCCTGGTTGTTGAGGTGGCGGCGCGCGGCATTCATCGCCAGCACCACGAACCACGAACTGGTGAGCAACAGGCAGGTATTGAACAGCCCATAGCCGGCGTTGAGGGTCTGCTGGGAGGCGGTGAACAGCGCCGGATCGACGCCCCGGTACCAGGCAAAGACGGCGAAGAACAGCGCGAACACCGTCATGTCACCGAGGATGAATACCCACACCCCTTCCTCGCCGGGCATATGGCGCTCGGCGCGCCGCCCCGCCACGGGGGTATCGGCGGTCAGTTCAAGTCCGGACATCATTCCTCCCGTCAGGCTTCCTGCTGTTCCTTGATCGCCTTTTGCAGGGCGATGAACATCACGTTGAACCAGATGGCAAAGGCCACCAGGGGGAGCCAGAAGGCGAGGATGCCGTTCCAGGCGAAGGGGCCGGTCTTGAAGTAGGTCATGAGGCCGGCGGGCAAAAAGCCGAGGGCCATCCAGAAATTCACCTAGGCCACCCAGCGGGGGAAGACTCGCTTGGCGCCCTTGTCCCACAGCACCGCAAGGCCGATGGAGAGGTTCTGCATGATGCCGGGGGCAAAGGTCATGGCGACGATCAGCCAGGCGGCGTCGTTGAGCATCTGGGTGATCTCCACATCGACGCGCTCGGGGCGGAACGCGGCGGTGGTCCACAGCATGATCGGCACCAGAATGATCATCACGCTCATGGAGCCCCCCAGCAGCTGGGTGTAGGCGAGCACCGGCGGGGTGTGCTCCATGCGCCGCATCTGCATGGAAATGAGGGCGATGAAGGGGATGAAAAAGCCGACGCCGGCGAGCATCAGCAACAGGCCGGTGCGGATGCCGTTGGTGTTGGCGGCGAAGAACGCGGCGGTCTCGGCGGCGCTCCAGCTGGGGGGCGGAGGCGGCACGAACCCGGCCACGGGCCACCAGCCGATGGTGACGAGCAGGCCCATCAGGGCCGCGCTCCACAGACAGACCAGTTGTGCTTTACAGACAGACCAGTTGTGCTTTCTTGTTCATGGGATTTTCCTGTGTGTTTATTGTTGTTGCCGGCCCGGTGCCTGGCCGACAGTGCCGCTGTGCATCCCGGCGACCTGGCGACTGATGCGCCGTCGCAAATCAAGACAGGCGCATTATTGCCCGCCTGCACCGCCCAAGTCCACAGGGGTACGGGGTCAATTCCGGCCATTACCCCGGCCACTGTAGGCAAAAAAATACCCCGGCCTCGGGTGGCGAGCCCCTCTTGCCCGGCAGCGCCCGGGGCCGCACACTGGGCCCGGGCCATCGCGGAATAACCATCATGATCAAGCGTCGCCAGCTGCTCAAGGCCACCCTCCTCGGCGGGGCCGCCCTGCCACTGCTCGCCACCGCCCCCGGGCAGGCCGCCGACATCACCAATACCGGGGAATCCACCACGGAACGCAACAAACGCCTGCTTAGGGAGCGCTACCGGGCGGCACAGCGGGAGGCCCTGCCCGCCACCCTGCCCGGAGCCCGGGACCAGCCCCCGCCCCCCAAGGCCGACCCCTCCACCGTGCTGTCCGCCCAGGCGCCCCCGGGGGGCGTCGACCAGCCGGAGGCCACCATCGCCGCCATCGCCCCCTGGCATGCCCAGACGGTATCCCCGGGATTCACCGCCTACGGGCCGATGATCGCCGCGGGGGACGCGGTGGTGGAGGAATGGGAAACCTTCTTCCACGGCGCCGACGGCACCCTCTACAACAACCAGTACTGCTGGATTAAGCAGTTCGTCGACGGCGAGGTGGTGCGGGTGCGGGAGTATCTCGACAGCCACCACGCCTTCGTGGTGCTCGGCCAGGCCGCCCCCTGGAAGGCCCTGGCCCCGCCGACCGGCCCGCGCCGGCGCTGGGTGCCCATGGGGCCGCCCCGGAGCGAGAGGGACGACAACGGGCGGGAAGAGGCGTTTCCCATCGCCCGGCGCTACAGCCTCCCGCCCCAACAATGGCGGGATCCCCGGCCGACCGCCGCCGCGCCCCGGGGTGCCGCCGGCGATCCCGCCGCCAACAGGGCCCTGGTCGCCGCCCTCCACGAGGCCCGCGCCCGCAACGACAGCGCCGCCGTGGACCGCTGCCACGGACCGGGGTTTCGCCACTTCATCGCCGGGGAGGGGCCCCTCGGCTGGGACCACCTGCCCCTGGAGGAGCTCTACGCGCCCCTGGTGGCGCACCTGGCCTCCCCCATCGAGGTGTGGGTGAGCGAGGCGGTGGCGGAGGGGGATTCGGTATTCGAGGAGTTGGAGATCTTCGCCCGGCTCGATGACGGCACCGTCTACCACAACTGGCACTGCTGCATCCATGTGATCCGCGACGGCGGCATCGTGCAGACCCGGGAATACCTCGACACCCACCACCTGTGGGTGGTGCTGGGGCGCTGGGCGGACTGGGGGAAAACACCGGTGGCCCCACTGACGCGGGCCCGGCGCTCCAACCTGCCCTGGATCGACGAGACCTTCCAGGGCCGCAACCCCTTCCTCGACCTGGCCCGCTGGAAACCCCTGCCGCCCCCCTGAGGGGCGGCGCACTCGCCGTCAGGGCCTGACGATCACCTTGCCATGGGGGCTGCCGGCCTGGGCCTGCCAGGCGCTCGGCGCCCCGTCGAGGGAAAACACCCGGGTATCCACCTGAAAGCCGTGGGCCATGGCCATGGCGCACACCCGCTCCCAGGCGGCGCGGCGTTCCGCCGCCGGGCGCTGGCCGGTGCCAACCCCCACATGGCTGCGCATCACCAACTCCCCGAGGGTGAGGCTGACGGTGGTGCCGGCGCCGACGCCAATGCTCATCATCCGCGCCCCGGGGGCGGTGGCGCGCATGGCGTTTTCCGCCGGCGGGCCGTAGATGGTGTCGAGCACCACGTTGTAGCCGCTCCCCGCCTCGGCCTTGAGGGCGGCGAGATCGTCCCCGGCGCCGAGTTGCACGGTGGCGTCGGCGAGGCCGCGATCCTTCAGCCGTTGCAGGGCGGTGGCGCTGCGCGCGGCGGCCACTACCCGGCCGGCCCCCAGCACCCGCGCCACCTGCAGGGCGATCTGCCCCAGGGGGCCGGTGGCGCCGAGGATCAGCACCCCCTCCCCGGGCTGGATGCGGGCCTCCTCCAGGGGAATGATGGCGCCGATGCCCGAGAGCCCGAGGCACAGGGCCTCAATATCGTCGAGCCCCTCGGGGATGGGCCACACTTCCGCCTCGGGCACCAGGGTTTTTTCCGCCCAGGCGCCCCAGGGGTGCACGGCGTGGCCGAAGTAGACCCGGCGGCCGTCCGCGAGGCGGCCAGTGCCCTCACCCGCCGCCACCAGGGGGCCGTTGACAGGGCCAAAGAACCCGGCGGCGCGCATCAGGTCGGTGGGTCCGATGGCCCCGGCGGTCACGTCGATGAGCAGGGCGCCATCCCGGGCCTCGGGGGCGGGAAAGTCTCGAACGTCAGGGTGGGCATTTTTTTCGGCGATCACGGCGGCGCGCATGGTGGTCTGCTCCTCGGGGTTTGATGTCTGGAATGCTGGGGGGCCGCCGGGCGGCCCCGGGAACTCAGTGCTTGGCCTTCATCAGCACCGCCATCAGCTGGTGGAAATCCTCCCCCACCGCTGGCACGGGGGCGCCGATCAGGGTTGCCAGGTGGGCGGCGGTGGGGTTGTTGATGTGGGCGCTGTTGTCGGCGGCGAGGTTGCCCAGGGCGATCTGGCGGTCCACCTGGCGGGCGGAGACGATGGCCATGCGCAGGGTCGAGAGCACATCGTAGTAGTGCATGTCGCCGACCTTGCGACCCACCCGGGCCTCATAGATGGCGATGCTTTCCTCCCGGCTCGGCAGGCCCTCAAGGCGCGGCACGCCGAAGCCGGCGCTGAAGAGGTTGTCGAAAAAGAGCCACCAGGCGAGGTCGATCTCCCCGGGCCCCAGGGCCGCCATCTCCCAGTCGATGGTGGCAACCACGTTGCCCTGGTCGTCGAACAGGGTATTGGCGGGTATCGGATCGCCCCACAGCACGTTGACGGCGGGGTTGGCGGGCCGATTGTCCCGCAGGTGGGCCATGGCGGCTTCGAGCACCGGCCAGGGGCGGCCGGCGCGAGCCCAGTCGAGCCAGTCGCCGAGGTTCGCCAGATACTGGTCGAGGCCGGGCTGGCCCTTGCCCGGATCGTGGAGAAACTCGAATCCCTGGCGCCAATCCACCCGGTGGATGTCCGCCATGTTCTCGATGCCGACCTTCCACACCCGGTGGCGCTCGGCGAGGGGCAGGTCAGCGAGCCAGCCGGCCCGGTTGTAGTTGGGATTCTGGGAAACAATGCGCCCCGGCACCCGCTCCATCACCAGGAAGGGCGCGCCGAGCACGGCGTGGTCCATCTCGATGCCCACCAGGGGCGGCACCCGGATGTCGGTATGCCTGGCGAAGGCGTCCATCACCCGCCACTGGTGGCGAAGGTCGGCGTCCTTCAGGAGGTCGTGGCCGAAGATCTGGCGGCGCACCACCAGCTCCCGCTCCACGGGGCCGCTGGGGCCGGGGTAGCGGGCGGTGGTGAAAAACATTTCGGCGGAAAACCCCGCACCCCCCGGGGCCAGCAAGGGGGAGAGGCTGAGCCCCGGGGCGGCGAGGGTGTCCGCCAGCCATTGCCGCAGGCGGGCGTGGGTGGTGTCGGTGTCCGGATTGCTCATGGCTTGCCCCTGGTGTTTTTATGGGAATCGCTGTTGCGCGAAGGGGGCAAGTTAACCACAAAGTGGTGGGGGTTTGAACGCGGCCCGGGCCGGCAGCGGCCGGCCCGGACAGGGGATCTGGCCCTCAGCGGGCAAACATCTCCCGCAGCTTGTACTTCAGCACCTTGTTGAGGGCCTGGTTGCGGGGCAGCGCGTCGATGATCTCCAGCTGCTCGGGGATCTTCTGACGCATCAGGCCCTGGTCCTTCAGAAACGCCGCCATTTCGGCGAAGCTCAATGGCGGATGGTCCGGGTGGGCCTCGATCACCGCGCACACCCGCTCGCCGCTGTCCGGGTCCGGCAGGCCGATCACCGCCACGTTGGCCACCTTGGGGTGGGTGAAGAGAATGTCCTCGATCTCCCGGGCGGAAATGTTCTCGCCCTTGCGGATGATGATGTCCTTGATGCGCCCGGTGATGGAAAGGTGGCCGCTCCGGCGCAGCACCCCCAGGTCGCCGGTGCGGTAGTAGCCGTCGGCGGTGAACGCGGCGGCGGTCTGGCCGGCATCCAGGTACCCCTGGCACAGGGCGCGGCCGCGAATCCACACCTCGCCACTCTCCCCCGGGGTAGCGTCGCCGCCGTCGTCGCGGACGATGCGAATCTCCATATTGGCCACGGCGCGGCCGTCGGTGTTGGCCAGTTCCTCGTCGCTGTCGTCCCAGGTGCAGTGGGCCACCAGGGGCGCCTCGGTCATGCCGTAGGCGTGCAGTACCTTGCAGCCGATTTCCTGTTGCAGCTGGTACACCAGCTCCGGGGGCTTGGCGGCGCCGCCGGCGGACAGCACCTTGAGGGTGGGGATGACCTTCTCACCGGGATTTTTGCGCTGCTCGGCGAGAAAGGCCTGGTAGTGGGCGGTGCTGCCCCCGGCGTGGGTGACCCCCAGCCGCCGGTAGGCCGCCACCGCATCGGCGGGCACGAACTTCTCCAGCAGCACCGCCGACATCCCCGCCGCCAGCAACATGGTGAGATACATGACACCGCCGATATGGGCAAAGGGGTAGGCGATGCTGCCCCGGTCCCCCTCCTCGACCCCCATGGCCTCGCCGAGGGTGTAGCCGCCGGCCATCACCGAGGTGTCGCTGTGGCGGGCCGCCTTGGGGCCCGAGGTGGTGCCGGAGGTGCAGTAGATCCAGCGCACCGACGCGCCTTCCCCGGGGGCCGCCGGCAGCGGCGCCGGATCGCCGTCGGGCAACTCCCCCGCGAGCACCAGCTGGGGTACATCCGGGCAGGCCCTCGCCGCCATAGCGGGGTAATCGCAGGCCGGCTCGCTGCCGGGAATCACCAGCAGCGAGGGCTGACTCTGGCGCGCCAGCTCCCCCAGCTCCCGCTCCCGGTAGAGGTGCAGGATGGGATTTTGCACCACCCCAAGGCGCGCCAGGGCCAGGGTCAGCAACACCGTGTCGATGCGGGTGGGCAGCTGCCAGGCCACCACATCTCCTGGGCGGATACCCCGCTGCCACAGCCCCGCCGCGAGCCGCAGGGCGCTGTCGCGGCACTCGGCAAAGGTCAGCCGGCGCTCACCCACGCCGTCGATCAGCAGGATCCGATGGGGGCTCAGCGCGGCCCGTTGCTCGAGAAGTGACCAAAGGGTTGCGGCCTGAATGTGCTTGCTCATGGGAGTCCTGTGGTTGCGGTGGGCGCGGGCGGGCTGGGTAGCGCGGGAATAAATGATATGTAGTCAGTTATTCCCGGTCAAGACAAACCCCGGGGCCCGACCGGTCGGGACCGTTGATAAGTGACTATATGTCAGTTATTATCCCCCCCGACTGGCTGCCCGACAGGCACCTGGACAGGGGGAATCCCTCACGCCCACGGCGACGAGCCCATCCCCACCACTTCTCACCGCTTTCACGGAGTCGCCATGAGCCTCGACAAATACAAATGCTTCGAATTCACCCGCCGCGGGCGGATTCTCAACATGACCATCAATGTGCCGGAAAAACTCAACAGCCTGGCCATGGACGCCCACACCGAACTGAGCACCGTGTTCATCGATGTGATGGACGATCCGGACAGCGATATCGTCATCATCTCCGGCAAGGGCAAGGCCTTCAGTGCCGGCGGCGACATCCCCTACATGCAGTGGCTGCGGGACAACCCCACCGAGTTCTACCGGGTGATCCGCGAGGCCAAGCGCTTCATCACCAGCATCCTCGAATGCGACAAGATCCTGCTGGCCAAGGTCAACGGCGACGCCATCGGCCTCGGCTCCACCCTGGCGGTGTTCTGCGACATCATCTTCGCCGCCGAGCATGCCCGCTTCGGCGACCCTCACAACAACGTGGCGCTGATCACCGGCGACGGCGGCCAGATCATGTGGCCGCTGCTGATGGGCTACGGCCGCGCCAAGCACTACCTGTACACCGGGGAACTGTTCAGTGCCCAGAAGGCCGAGCAGCTGGGGCTGATCCACGAGGCGGTGCCCGCCGAGGAACTGGACGCCAAGGTGGACGCCTACGCCGACCGCCTGGCGCGCATGCCCACCCAGTCCCTGCGCTGGAGCAAGTCCACCATCAACACTCCCCTGCGCCAGATGGCCGCCTCCATGATGGATATCGGCATGGCCTACGAGAACCTGGCCGCCTGCCTCACCGAGGACCACCAGGAAGCCATCAACGCCTTCAAGGAAAAGCGCAAGCCCGTCTTCAAGGGCCGCTGAATCCACCCCGCGAAAAAGCCCCGGGACCCAAACCCCGGGGCTTTTTTGTGTCGCCCCCTGGCGGATGACGGCTGCGCCTCTTCCGCCCCACACCAACCCGTAGGGCCGAAAAGCGAAGCGTCATCGGCCAATATCACGCCACGATCGCCCCCCCGGCGGATGACGGCTGCGCCTCTTCCGCCCCACACCGACCCGTAGGGCCGAAGAGCGAAGCGTCATCGGCCGCAATCCCATCACCGTCGCGCACCGCCGGCGGTGATGGCGTATTCCGCCCGCAGCCGCTTCTTGTCCACCTTGCCGGTGACGAGCTTCGGCAGCTCCGCCACGAACAGCACTTTTTTCGGCTTCTTGTAGCGGCGATCAGGGATCGCCACCTGGGGGATCTCTCCCAAATCCCTTTCGTCGCCTACCGCTCCACTCAAGGCCAGGGCACGGGTGCCGAGGGGATAGCGGCGGTTGTCCCGGCCGATGAAGCCGCGCTACGGAAGGTCTGCCGTAAGGACAGCAGGCTGCGCTTCGGGAGATGCCGTATGGAAGCCACCAGAGGGGCTGTCACCAGACCCGGGCAAATAAATAACGGATAATCAGCTTTGGATGGGCGCCGAGGCAGGCAGCCTGCGCCGCGCTTACCGGGAATCGGCCAGATTCTCGATCACCAGGGCAATCCCCTGCCCGACGCCGATGCACATGGCGCAGAGGGCGTGGCGGCCGCCGCCGCGGCGCAGCTGGTGCAGGGCGGTGGTGACCAGGCGGGCGCCGCTGGCGCCGAGGGGATGCCCCAGGGCAATGGCGCCCCCATTGGGATTGACCCGGGGGTCGTCGTCCGCCAGGCCCCTGTGCCGCAGCACGGCGAGGGCCTGGGCGGCGAAGGCCTCGTTGAGTTCGATCAGGTCCATGGCGTCCATGGCGAGCCCTGCCCTGTCGAGGGCGCGGGCCATGGCCGGGGCGGCACCGATCCCCATGATGCGGGGCTCGACCCCCGCCACGGCACTGGCCAGCACCCGGGCGAGGGGCCTGAGACCGTGGCGCCGGATACCGCTCTCCGACGCCAGGAGCAGCGCCGCGGCACCGTCGTTCACCCCCGAGGCGTTGCCGGCGGTGACGGTGCCCTCCGGGGCGACGATGCCCTTGAGCCGCGCCAGGTCCTCAAGGCGGGTGTCGGGCCTCGGGTGCTCGTCGGCGTCTACCACCTGGGGTTCGCCCCCGCGGCGGGGGATCTCCACGGGCACGATCTCGTCGGCGAAGAGCCCCAGGGCGAGGGCACGCCCCGCCCGCTGCTGGCTGCGCAGGGCGAAGGCGTCCTGGTCGGCGCGGCTGATGGCGAAATCCCGGGCGACGTTCTCGGCGGTCTCCGGCATGGAATCCACCCCGTGGAGGGCCCGCATGCGGGGATTGATAAAACGCCAGCCGATGGTGGTGTCCTCGATTTTCATGTCCCGCGCAAAGGCCGCGCCCGCCTTGCCCATCACATAGGGGGCGCGGGACATGCTTTCCACCCCGCCGGCGATCACCAGCTCCGCCTCGCCACACTTGATGGCCCGGGCGGCCATAACGATGGCGTCGAGGCTCGAACCGCACAGGCGGTTGACGGTGGTGCCCGGCACCGCCACGGAAAACCCCGCCAGCAGTGCCGCCATGCGCGCCACGTTGCGGTTGTCCTCCCCCGCCTGGTTGGCGCAGCCGAGGATGACATCGTCCACCGCGTCCCAATCCACCCCGGGGTTGCGGGCCCGCAGGGCCGCCAGGGGCAGGGCCGCGAGATCGTCGGCGCGCACCGACGCCAGGGTGCCGCCGAAGCGGCCGATGGGAGTGCGGATGGCATCGCAGATATAGACGTCGTTCACGGATTGTCCTCGTTGTTAAATCCCGCCCAGCAAGGGCGCCGCGGTGAGTGCCTGAAGTCGGGCCAGGGACAGACCGGCGACCAGCTCCCGCACCCGCAGGCCCTGGTCGGTGACGTCGATCACCGCCAGATCGGTGTAGATGCGCTTGACGCAGCCGACCCCGGTGAGGGGGTAGGTACAGCGCTCGACGATCTTGCTGGCGCCGCCGCGGGTCAGGTGTTCCATCATCACGAACACCTGGCGCGCACCCACCGCCAGATCCATGGCGCCCCCCACGGCGGGAATGGCGTCGGCATCGCCGGTGTGCCAGTTGGCGAGATCGCCATTGGCCGCCACCTGGAAGGCGCCGAGCACGCAGATGTCGATATGGCCGCCGCGGATCATGGCGAAGGAATCGCCGTGGTGAAAATAACTGCCACCGGGCAGCAGGGTGACGTGCTGCTTGCCGGCGTTGATCAGGTCGCCATCCTCCAGCCCCGGCGCGGGGGCGGGCCCCATGCCCAGCAGGCCGTTCTCGCTGTGCAGAAAATAATCCCCGTCGGCGGGCAGGTAGTTGGCCACCAGGGTGGGCAGGCCGATGCCGAGATTGACGTAGGCGCCCTCGGGAATATCCCGCGCCACCCGCGCCGCCAGTTGCTCCCGGGTCAGTTTCGCCGCGCCGTCGCTCATGTCCGCACCACCCGCTTGACGAAAATCCCCGGGGTCACCACCGCCTCCGGATTCAGCTCGCCGAGGGCCACCACCTCGCTCACCTGGGCGATGGTGCAGGCCGCGGCCCGGGCCATGATGGGGCCGAAATTGCGCGCCGACTTGTTGTAGACGAGATTGCCCCAGCGGTCGCCCCGGTGGGCCTTGATCAGGGCGTAGTCCCCGTGGATGGGGTACTCGAGCACATGGGGGCGACCGTCGATGACCCGGGTCTCCTTGCCTTCGGCCAGCAGGGTGCCGTGGCCGGTGGGGGTGAAGATGGCGCCAAGGCCCGCCCCCGCCGCCTCCAGGCGACACACCAGGGTGCCCTGGGGCACCAGTTCGAGCTCGATGCGCCCGGCCCGGTAGAGATCGTCGAAACGCTGGGAATCCGCCTGGCGGGGAAAGGAGCAGAGGATCTTGCGCACCCGCCCGGCGCCGATCAGGGCGGCGAGGCCGGTGTCGCCGTTGCCGGCGTTGTTGCTGACGATGGTGAGCTCCCGGGCGCCCTGGTCGATGAGCGCCTCGATAAGCTCCGTGGGCATCCCCGCCATGCCGAAGCCCCCGACCAGCACCACGGCGCCGTCGGGAATGTCGGCCACCGCCTGGGCGGGGGAGAAAAGAGATTTATCGATCATGGGTCACCGCCAACCGCCAGCCGGATTCCGATACGCAACCAAGACTCAGCCTCATCATGCCGTCAGTCCCCGTGGGGCGCCAGGCGGCTGAAGCGGGCGAGGTGTTCGTCCCCGTCCCCAAACCACTGGGCGAGGACCATCCCCCGCCGGTGGCAGTGGCTGATGGCGTACTCGTCGGTGACGCCGTAACCACCGTGCAACTGGATGCCCTGCTCGGTGACGAAGCGCAGCCCCTCCCCCATCACCACCGCCGCGGCGGACAGGGCCCGCTGGCGGCGGGCGGCATCGGGGCTGTCGATGGCGGCGAGGGCCTGAAACAGGATCGACTGGGATTCCTGGCAGGCGACGAACATGTCCGCCAGCAGGTGCTGAATGGCCTGGAAGGCGGCGATGGGCTGACCGAACTGGCGGCGGGTTCTGGCGTAGTCGGCGGCAAGTTCCAGGCTCCCCTCCATAAGGCCCGCGAGGGTGGCCAGCACCGCCAGGTGGGCCCTGTCGCTGGCCGCCGCGAACGTCGCCGCGCCCTCCTCGCCAGCCAGCAAGCGGTTGGCCGCCGGCACCCGGCAGTCGAGCAGGGTCAGGTCGCTGGCGGCGCTGCCGTCCACCAGCCGGTAATCGTCCCGCACAAGCCCCGGGGTATTGCGCTCCACCAGAAACACGGCAAGGCCGGGCTGCCCCTCCTCCGCGGCGGTGATCAGCAGGGCATCCGCCACCGGGGCGTCGCACACCGCGATCTTCTGGCCGCCGAGCAGATAGCCGTCCCCGTCCCGCCGCGCCCGGGTGGCGGGGGGCAGGCCCTGCCAGCTCCGGCCGTTTTCCCGGTGGGCCACCGCCAGCCGCGCCGCGCCGCTGGCGCTGGCGTCGAGCCAGTGCCGGCGCACCGCGCCCCCCTCCCCGCCGGCCAGCAGGCAGGCCGCCCAGACGCCGGTGTTGATGACCGGCTCCGCCACCAGCCCCTTGCCCAGGGTGTGCATCAGCACCACGGTATCAGCCATGGGGGCGCCAAGGCCCCCCTGATCCTCGGGCACGTTGAGCATCAGCCAGCCCAGGTCCGCCATGGCGGACCAGAGCCCGTCGCTGTACCCGGTGGCGCCGTTGGCGATGGCGCGCCGGGTCTCGAAGGGATGGCGCTCCCGCACGAAGCGGGTGGCGCTGTCCCGCAGCAGCTGTTGTTCCGGCGACAGGTTGAAGTCCACGGTCAGATCCCGAACGCCGCGCGGGCGATGATGCCCCGCTGGATTTGCAGGGTGCCACCGTAGAGGGTGGCGGCGCGGGCGACGAGGGCGACGGAGGTTTTCCCCACCAGGTAATCCGGCCACAGGGCGGACACCGGGAAGTCCGCCAGATCCCGGGGGGCCATGTAGCGCAGGGCCTTCACCCCCATGGCCTCCTGTTGCAGGGCGGTGATCTCCTGCTGCAACTGGGCGCCCCGCACCTTGAGGCAGGATGCCAGGGCGGTGGGGTGCCAGTGGCTCTGTTCGTCGGCGAGGATGCGCAGCACCGACCATTCCAGGGCGATCAAACGGGCCTCGGCCCGGGCCAGCCGGGCTCGGAAGGGCTCGCTGTCGATGACCGCCACGCCATCCCGGTACTCCCCCCGGGCGATCTCCCGGGCCTTGGCCAGCTCACGCTTGTTCCAGAAGATGTAGGCGCTGCCGGTGCGCTCGTGGTCGAGCAGATGCTTGGCGTAGGTCCAGCCCTTGCCCTCCTCGCCGATCAGGTGCTCCGCGGGCACCTCCACGTTGTCGAGGAACACCTCGCACAGATGGTCGTCGCCGTCGATCTGGGGAATGGGCCGCACCGTAACCCCCGGGGAATTCATGTCGATGATCAGGAACGAAATGCCCTGCTGGGGTTTGCAGCGGGTGTCGGTCTTCACCAGAAAAAACCCGAAGCGCGCCACCGCCGCGCCGCTGGTCCAGATCTTCTGGCCGTTGACGATGTAGCGATCCCCCTGGCGCAGGGCGGTGGTGCGCAGGGAGGCCAGGTCCGAGCCACTGCCCGGCTCGGAAAAGCCCTGGCACCAGTAATGGCGGCCCTCGCGAATCATCGGCAGAAAGCGCGCCTTCAAGGCCTCGGAACCGAAGGTGTAGAGAATCGGCCCCACCATGTCCCGGGGCCCCCAGGGGAACACCGGGGCATCCAGGGCGGCGCACTCGTCGCTGAACACGAATTGCTGCAAGGGCGACCAGCCGGTACCGCCGTGCTCCACCGGCCAGGCGGGCACCGACCAGCCCCTGCGGTGGAGAATGGCCTGCCACTCCGCCGTGTGCAGATCGTCCGGCGCGAAGGATTTGTGTCGCTGGCGGGCGGCGATATGGGCGGGGAGATTGTCCGCCACGAAGGCGCGCACTTCCCGTCGGAATTCATCGAGACTGGCATCAAAGTGAAAATCCATGGGCTGTCGTCTCCGCACAATGCTATTGCCAATCCACCGGCACCGGCGCCACCAGAAAGCTGCTGCGGGTGCCGAGCAGCTCCGCGCCAAACTGGCGGCGCTCCTCGGCGCGGGCGGCGACGATGGCGGGGTTGGCATCGACGGCCTCCCGGGCGCCGCGGCGGGCATCCCAGTCCCGCCAGCGCAACACCGAGATGGCCGCCGGCAGGCGACAGCCGCTGAGCACATCGAAGGCCCCCTGCACCTGGGCCCCGGCCTGTTCCAGGGCCGGCAATTCCCGCTCCCGGAGGGCCGCCGCCGAGGCGAGCCCCTTGCCCACCAGGGTGCGCTGGATCACCACTTCGTCGAGTTCGCCACCGTCGCTGGCCAGGGCCCGCCAGGGTGACATCCCCCGCAGGAAGAAAATCTCGTAGTCGGTCACCAGTTCGCTCCCCGCATTGGTGCGGTTGCGCACTTCCTGCCAGGCGGGATCGGCGTAGAACCCCGCCCAGCAGCAGTTGCGCTCGACCATGTTGCGCCAGGGGGTGAGGTAGATGAACATCGGCAGGGCCGGCGCGGCCAGGGCGCTCCAGCCCGCCAGGGGACGAATGCCGTGGCGGGGAAACAGCCAGGCGAGATCCTCCCGCACCCGGCGGCGCATATCGGCATCGCGGCCCTCCGCCAGGTTGTAAAAGCGCAGTTCAAAGATGGGATCGTCCATGTCGCTCATGGGGGTCGGCTCCAGTGATCGGGGGCGGGCATCCCCCGATTTGTCGGGGGAGCGGTGAACGCCGGCATTATCGTTGTGGTGCGAACAATCAGGTATTCGGCCTCTTGGAATACTAACATATTACACCCTGAAAACTCAGCAGCCCGCCGCCACAAACAGCGGACCGGAGTAAAGGGCGCGGGGATGCCACGGGACTGCGCGGCCCGGTGAATTCCGGTTATCATCCCGCCAGGGGCCGCGCCCCAGCGATAACCGCCATAACCGGGAGCCACCCCATGCGCCTCGCCGAAAAAGCCTACGATCACATCAAGAGCCTGCTGCTGGCGGGCCGGGTGCGCGCCGACGACTGGCTGCCCATCGAGGATATCGCCCAGCAGCTCGGCGCCAGTCGCCAGCCGGTGATGGACGCCATGAAACGCCTGAAACTCGAGGGCTTCATCGATATCGTGCCCCAGGTGGGCTGTCGGGTACGCAGCCCCAGTGTGCAGGAGATCGACGACTTCTTCCGCCTTTTCGCCAGCGGCGAGGCGCTGGTGGCGGAACTGGCCGCCAGCCGCGCCGAGCCCGCCGACGTCCTCGGCCTGCAACTGATCTCCGCCCAGATCGGCACCCTGGCGGGGAGCAGCCAGCCCGCCGCCAAGCAGGGGGAGAGCTATCGCCAGCTCAACCGCCAGCTGCACGCCGAAATGCGCCGCATCAGCCGCTCGCCGCTGCTCACCGACGTGGTGGAGAGCCTCGGCGACCGCTCGGATTTCTACGTGGCGCTGTCGAGCCAGCCGGTGTTCGCCCTCAATATTCCCCAGGCCCACCAGGAGCACGAGGCCATCATCGCCGCCATCGCCGCGAAAAAGCCCGACAAGGCCCGCAAGGCCATGGAGCAGCATATTTTCGCCACCGAGAAGCGCGTCCTCGGGGAGCTGAACCGCCAGGCGGTGTGACTCAGGGCTCGCCAGCGGCGAGCAGCTCACCGGCGGCGATGTAGCCAAAGGTGAGGGCCGGGCCAAGGGTGATCCCCCCCGCCGGGTAGTGCCCCGCCATGATGGAATTCATGTCGTTGCCGCAGGCGTAGAGGCCGGCGATCACCCCGCCATCGGCATCCAGCACCCGCGCCCTGTCATCGGTGACAAGGCCGGTGGCGGTGCCGATATCCCCCGGATACACCCTGACCGCGTAGAAGGGCGGTTTACTGATCGGGCCTATACAGGGGTTGGGCCTGTGGTTGGGGTCGCCCAGATAGCGGTTGTACTCCGTGCCACCCCGGCCAAACTCTTCATCGATGCCGGTGCGGGCACTGGCATTGTTGGTATTCACGCTGTGGGCAAGGGCGCCTTCGGGAACACCGATGGCCCGGGCCAGGTCCGCCAGGGTGGGGGCCTTGACGAGGTAGCCGGCGCGCACCAGATGCCCGTGGCCAAATGGCCAGGGACGGGCCAGTCCCAGGCCATAGCGCCGGATGAAACGGGCATCGCAGATCAGGTACGCGGGAATGGTGGATGCCCGCCCGTGACCCCGGTAAACCCCCTCGACAAAATCGTGGTAGGAATCCGCCTCGTTCACAAAACGCTGCCCCGCGCTGTTGACGGCGATGAGCCCGGGTTTTTGCCGATCGAGGATCAGATGGGGAAAGCGAATCTCCCCGCCGTCATTTTTGCGGAGCAACGATACGGGGGTAAGAAACACCGGGTTGGCATTGCCCTCGCCCAGGGTTGCGCCGATGGCGGTGGCAAGGCCGAGGCCATCCCCTTCGCTGCCCTCCGGCGCCAGGGTGAGATGCTGATCGGGATAGCGCAGGTGCCGCGCCGCCCACGCCCGGTTGGCGGCAAAACCACCGCTGGCGAGCACCACGCCGCGGCGGGCGCCGATCCTCAGGGTGCGCCCCTCCAGGGTGGCGACCACGCCCACGACCCTGCCCTGCTGGCGGACCAGCTCCGTCACCCTGGCGCGATTTTTGAGCTCGACACCACTGTCGACCGCCGATTTGAGCAGGCGCGCGGCCAGGGCATTGCCCGCCAGCAGGCGCGTGCCCCTGGGGTATGCCAGCCTGTCCCGCAGCTGCCGGGCGAGAATCCCCAGGCTGTGCAAAAAGGACGGCCAGCGCTTCCAGGCGTGGGTGAGGTGCTCGATATCGTAACGGCTCACCATCATGCCGCCGAACACCGTGGTTTGCGGCAAGGGCGGGCGCAGGTGCCTGAACCATGTGCCGAGCTGGCGCCCGTCGAACACGACGGGGTCGAGACCCCGGCCACCGATGCTGGCCCCCGGCAATTCCGACCGGTAATCGGGGCCGTACATGCGCGGGGTGAACTGTACCTCGGTGTGTGCCTTGAAATAGTCCACCATGGCCGGGCCATGGGCGAGAAAGGCATCCACCAGGGCCGGTTTGAAGGCATCGCCGAGGGTTTGTTGCAGATAGGTCCGGGCGGCTTCGCGACTGTCGGCGGCGCCCTGCTCCGCCATGGCGCTGTTGGCGGGAATCCACACCACCCCGCCGGAAATCGCGGTGCTGCCGCCGAAATACGCGGTTTTCTCCAGCACCAGTACACGGAGCCCGCCGCGGGCCGCGCGGATGGCGGCGGATAGCCCCCCGGCCCCGGAACCCACCACCACCAGATCGACGTTGAGCTCGCCGTCGCTGCTCAAGCCCTCACCCACCCTGCCCGGAGGCCCCGCTCAATCCCTGGCACCCTCGAGCAATCCCTTGAGGTTGCTGTGAAAAATCTTCTTGAGCGCCACCTCGTCGAAACTGGCGAACTCCTTTACATAGGCGAGGGGCTCGGCGAGGCCCTCCGGGTGGGGGTAATCGCTGCCGAACAGGATGCGCTCCACGGGGATGTGACGGGCCAGCTCGATGGGATCGTTTTCGTAAAAGGGCGCGACGAAAATCTGCCGGGCGAAGGTCTCCCTGGGGTGCCGTGCAAAGGCCTTCGGCATCTGCCCGTAGGCGTGGTCGAGACGCCGCAGCAACGACCCCACCCACTCTGAACCGTTTTCCACGGAGACGATACGCAGGTCGGGGTGACGCTCCAGAGCGCCGTGACAGATCATCGCCGACATGGCATCGGCGATGGGGCGCTCGAGCAATTCAAGGGTCTGCTTGAAAGGATCCTTTTCGAAGGGGACAAACTCCGATCCCTGGCCCGACCAATCCCGGTAGAGCTTGTCGTAGCCGGAATCCGAGGCGTGGAAACAGACAAAAATCCGCGCCTCGGCGCAGCGCGCCCAGAACGGATCGAACTCGGGAAAGCCAAAGGACCGGCTACCGGTGACGCCAGGCACCGGCGCGGGGCGGATCCCCACCACCCGGGCCCCATTGGCGAGCACGAATTCCAGCTCCTCGATGGCGAGATCGATATCCCCAAGGCCGATCATCGGCACCGAGAACAGGCGATTTTCCCGGGCAAATCCCCACTCCTCCTGGGTCCAGAGGTTGAGGGAATGGAACAGCGCCGCCACCAAGGCATGGTTGTGGCCGAGGCGCTCCTCGATCACCGAGGCGAGGGTGGGAAACACCAGGGCGGCGTGGATGCCCTGGCGATCCATGATGGCGATGCGGCCCTCGCCGCTGCGCCATTCCGCCGGCGGGCGCACCACCTGGCCGGTCATTTCACGCAGGCTAAGGCCTTCGGGATTCTGCGCCCGGTACCACTTCTCGTGGGTGCCGGGCCCGGCCACCACCTCGAAGGTGGGATTGGGAATGTACTCCGACAGTCTGCCGCCGATCACCAGCTTCTTGCGGCCCTTGATATCGACGAAGAGAAAATCCTTCTCGAATTTCTTGGGGAGGTGGCGCAGGAAGGCCTCCTCCGGCTCGTAGAGGTGATTGTCGGCGTCGTAGACGGGATAGGGCAGCTGGGTCATGGGATCCTCCGGGGATCGGCGCTGGCGGGTTCCTCCGCCATCAGGGCGCGCATCTGCTCGCGCCACTGGGCGATGGATTTGAAACCGGGGCGGTCGCGGCAGAACGCCAGGGTCTGGCGGCGAATCTCCGCTTCCGGCAGGTCGAGGTCGAGGGGCTCCTTGAGGGGCTGGGCAATGTACCAGTCGGTGTCGGCGAACACCTCCAACCGGTTGCCCTCCGGATCCTGGAAATACAGGGACCAGGCGTTGCCGTGGGTTACCGGATCCATGCCCGCAACCCCCGTCGCCACCAGCCGCCGGTAAAGGGCCTGCAACTCGCCCAGGGATTGGACGCGGAAGGAAATCTGGTTGATGTTCTGCAGCGCCCCGGGATCGCGGCCCGCCACCAGCACGATCTGATGGTGCTCGTTGGGGTCGCGGCTCAAGAAGGTGATGGGCTTGCCGTTGAGCACGCCCCGGTCGGTGATGAAGAACCCCAGCACCCGGTGGTAAAAATCCACCACCCTGTCCATGTCGGCCACAAAAAAGCCCACGTGGCTGAAGGCGAGGCGCCAGCCGCGATCCTGCCGCGCTTCCCGGGTAGTGGCCCCGAGCTTACCGTTATCGTTCATGGTGCCCCTGCTGCCGACAGTCAAAGCATAGCCCCTGGTTGCGCCGCTGTTGCCCGCCGGCACCCCAACAGCGGCCAAGAGATGCTAGCATATTAGTTGATGAAAAAAGAACAGGGCGGGATACTGCCCGCCAAGATGCGCCACCCCTGGCGCTCCATCCATAATCACAATACGCCGGCACCCGGCCTCACCGGTGCCGCCCAACGCCGCGAGGATCCCCCATGAGTTATATCGTCTACGACACCATCGACCGGGTGGCGGTCATCACCCTCAATCGCCCCGAGCGGCGCAACGCCCAGAACGCCGCCCTGCTCAAGGAACTGGACGAGGCCTTCGACCGGGCCATGGACGACGACGGGGTGCGGGTGGTGGTGCTCAAGGCCAACGGCAAGCACTTTTCCGCCGGCCACGATATCGATCAGGACGTGTTCAATTCCGAGCCCTGGCAGTCGATGTTTTCCGACGTGGAAGAGAACGGCATGCTGCGCCTGTACAAGTGGGAACTGAAGCACTTTTTCGGCTACTCCCGGAAATGGCGCGACCTGCCCAAGCCCACCATCGCCGCCGTCCAGGGGGCCTGCATCGCCGCCGGCCTGATGCTGGCCTGGCCCTGCGACCTGATCATCGCCGCCGACGACGCCAGGTTCAGCGATCCCGTCATCCGCATGGGCATCGGCGGCGTCGAGTACCACGGCCACACCTGGGAGTTCGGCGCCCGCAAGGCCAAGGAACTGCTGTTCACCGGCGGCGCCATCGACGCCTGGGAGGCCCACCGCCTGGGCATGGTCAACCGCGTTGTTCCACGGGATGACCTCGAATCCACCGCCCTCGCCCTGGCGGCGGAAATCGCCCGGATGCACCCCCACGCCCTGCTGATGGCCAAGCGCGCCGTCAACCAGACCCTCGATGCCCAGGGCATGAGCAATGCCCTGCAAACCACCTACGATACCCATGCCCTCGGCCACGCCAACGCTTGGGCGGTGTGCGGCCAGATCGTGATGATGGACCTCGACGGCATGGCCGCCGCCAACAAGGGCGAGAGCGATAAATGAACGGCGGTCAAGCCACTGGCGCGGACGCCGCTCCTGAGCCCAGCCTCGCCGCCCGCCGTCTCGACGGGCGCGTGGCCATCGTCACCGGCGCCGGCCAGGGCATCGGCCGGGCCATCGCCGGGCTGTTCGCCCGCCACGGCGCCCGGGTACTGATCGCCACCCGCACCGCCAGCCACGGCGAGCGCGCGGTGGCGGACATTCGCGGGGAGGGTGGCGAGGCGGAGCTGATCGCGGTGGAGCTGGGGCAGCGGGCCGCCGCCAGGGCCCTGGTGGAGCGTGCCATCGAGCTGTGGGGTCGGCTCGACATCCTGGTCCACAACGCCGCCTACCTGCCCTATACCCCGTTGCTGGCCACCGACGACAGCGAATTTCAGAAAATCTTCGACGTCAGCGTCAATACGGGCTTCTGGCTGATGAAGGACGCCCACCCCCACCTCTGCCAGAGCCCCGCCGGGCGCATCCTGTTCACCTCGTCGCTGTCCGCCGATCGCAACCACCTCCACGGCATCAGCCACTACGGCGCCGCCAAGGGGGCCATCAACGCCCTGGTGCGGGGGGCGGCGGTGGAATTCGGTCGCGACGGCATCACCGTCAACGGGGTGTCCCCCGGGGGAACCCGCTCCGCCTCCCTGGAGGCCACCCTGAGCGAGGAGGCCATCCGCGAGTGGGCGCGGCAGATTCCCCTCGGCCGCATCGGGGAGGGGGAGGACATCGCCCGGGCCATGCTGTTTCTCGCCTCCGACGACGCCAGCTATATCACCGGCCAGAACCTGGTGGTGGACGGCGGCCAGCTGCTGGGGCAATCCCTGAAACTGGTGGATTGAGGCGGGGCCGGAGCTCTCTCAGGCAAATAACGCCCTGACCGCCGCGAGGTCCGCCTTGAGGGACGGGGTGCGGGGCAGCGCCTCGACGATCCGCAGGTGCGCGGGCAGCGCGTTGGCGGCGAGGCGCTCCCGCAGGAAGGACAGCAGTTCGTCTTCCCGGGGCGCGAGGGCCCCGGCCCGCAGCTCGATGGCGGCCACCGGCACCTGGCCGAGGCGATCGTCCGCCATGCCCACCACCGCCGCGTCAAGCACCGCCGGGTGCTGGCGCAGGGCGTTCACCAGGGTCTCCGGCAGAATCTTGAAGCCGCCCCGCAGGATCGCGCCGTCCCCTCGCCCCTGGTGGAACACGAAGCCGTCGTCGTCGATGCGGGCGAGGTCGGTGGTGCGTATCCAGTGCTCGCCGATGGCGGGGACCCTGGCCTCCAGGTAGCCCACCGCACCGCTGGGCAACACCGCCCCGGTGTCCGGGTCCACCACCCGCACGCCGATGCCCGGCAGGGCGCGCCCCATGGCGCCGCGCTTTTGCGGGTAGAACTGCTCGTAGAGGGCGGCGCTCCAGCTGATCACGGTGCCGCAGAACTCGGTGGCACCGTAACCCCACACCGTCCTGATGCCGTACTTTTCCAGCAGGGTGGTTTCCAGTGCCTCGGGCATGGGCGCGCTGCCACCGTAGAAGTATTTCACCGAGGCGAGATCCTCCGGCGCGACCCCGGCATCGACCACCATCTGCGCCACCGTGGGGGGGCCGCTGCAAAAACTCGGGCGGTGGCGGCGCACCGCCGCCACCCACTCCGCCACGTTGAACCTGTCCATCAGGGTCATGTAGCGCTGGATGACGATATTGGCCACCAGGTTGCACAGGCCGCCGATACCGGCCAGGGGCCAGGTGCAGATGTCCGGGGGGCGGCTGTCGTCCATCTGCCCGGCCTTCACCGTTTCCACCGCCCGCACCAGCATGTGGGTGGGAAAGACGATGCGCTTGGGCTTGCCGGTGGTGCCACTGGAGAGAATCTCGATCGCCCCGTCCGCCACCCGGTGATAATCCCCCGCCAGTCGACAGCGGGCGGCGGAGGGGACAGGGGCGACCCGGGACTTTGCGCCGAGGTCCAGGCAAACCCCCAGGGCGCCGAGGGCTTCCACCGCCGCCCGCAGGGCCGGCGACCAGTCCTCGGCGTCCGCCACCACGGCGGCAAAGCGGGTCTCGGCCACATCCCGCGCCAGCATGGCGGGGGACTGGAATGCGTAGATGGAGGTGTAGGAGTAGCCGCCGGCGATCAGCCCCAGCATGGCGGCGGCCTGCAGTGGCCGATTGCGGATCACCAGCCCGACGGCGGCATCCCGGGGCACGCCGGCCTCCTCCAGCAGGGCGACAATACGCCGACCGATGTCGGCGATCTCGCCCCGGGTGAATACCTGGTGCTCGCCGTAATCGAGGATCGGGGCGGAGGGATCGCCGAACAGGGCGGCGCGGAATTCCGCGACGAAGTCGCTGTTGGTGCTCACGGGGCAACCTGGCCGCGGTAGTTGGGGTGATCGATGTCATCGCGAATATCGAGGCGGGAGGGGTCCGGCCGCCAGCCCAGCTCCCGGCGGGTGCGGGGGCTGCGGGAGCGGCTGCAGCTGGCGAACGCCACCAGGGCGGCGAACTTGCCCCACAGCTCGATGGCCTCGCCGAGGCTGATGGCGCGGGTCGGCACCCCCTGGCAGTCGGCCACCGCCTCCGCCAGGCAGCGGTAATTGAGCTCCCCGGACACGGCGTGATAGAGCGCCCCGGGCTGGCCCCGGTCCACCGCCAGGGCGTATACCCGGGCGAGGTCTTCCACATGCACATTGCTGTAGAGGTTGAGGCCCCTGCCCACATAACACACCGCGCCGGTGGCGGTCGCCGACTGGTGGAGCTGACCGATCACCGGGCAACCGCCGTTGCCCCAGATCAGCGGCGGGCGCACCACCATGGCGCGGATACCGTCCCCGGCGGCGGCGCGCACCAGGTTCTCCGTATCGAGGCGCGCGCCGATATATTTCGACGGCACGAAGGGGTCGTCCTCGGCGAAACTGTCCTCCGACCAGTCGCCGTCGGTGCGCTGGGACAGCACCCCGGTGCCGGAGGTCATGATAAAGGTCTTGCCGCTGCCCCTGAGGCTCTCCACCATGGCGGCGATGGCCTCCCGCTCCGGGTCGAGGTTCAGTTGCGCGGCCTGAATGACCACATCGGCGCCGTTCAGCAGCGCCGCGAAGGAGCTTCCCTCGAGCAGGTCGCCGTGGACGTAGCGGCAGTTGGGATTGTGGCGGGGCGGCGCCCCCGGGTTGCGGGAAAACCCCGTCACCTCGTCACCCCGGGCGACGAAGTGGTCCACCAGATGGGAGCCCAGGTAGCCGGAGGCCCCGAACACCAGCACCCTCATCCGTTCACCACCTCGCTGCCGGCGGGTGCGCTGTCCCGGGCCCCGAGGGCGCTGGCGGCGGCCCGGCGGCCGGCAAAGACACAGTCGGCGAGGGCCGAACCGCTCACGTAGAAACCCGAGGGCACACCCACGGCGGCGCGCCCGGCGGCGTACAGGCCCTCGATCCGGCGCCCGTCCCGGTCGATGACATTGCCGGTGTCCTCGTCGACCCGAAGCCCCCCCATGGGAATGGACGGCAGTGGATTGCGGGTATTGCCCACGGAAATGTCCAGGGCGTAATAGGGTCCCTCGGCCAGGGGGCGCAGGTAATCGCGAATCTTGCCGAGCTCGGCGTCCTCGCCCTTCTCCGCGTCGGCGTTGTAGCGGGCCAGGGTGGCGGCCAGGCCCGCCGCATCGATGCCGCATTTTTTAGCGAGGCCCTCGATGGTGGCCGCCTTGCGGGTGCAGCGCAGCAGGTTGTGCAGCTGGTGGGCGGGCCCGGAATACTCGAAAAAGGGAATGCCCTTGGTGGTCAGGGCGCTCTTGAAGGCCTCCCGGTAGAGGGCCCGGTCGATGATCAACCAGCCCTGGCAACCGGGCTGCTGCGCCAGTTCGTGGCCGAGGCGGCCCACGTAGGCATCCTCGGTGACGAAACGCCGGCCGTCCCGATTGACCACCATCCCCTTGACGAAGCAGTAGGGTGGGCTGATGGAGCGCCAGGCGGTCACCGAGTCCATCTTGCCGAGGTCCCCGCCCACGCTGTGGCCCAAGGCGATGCCGCTGCCGTCGCAGCCGAGGGTCCCGAGGGGCACCGCCTCCTCGTACTTGGGGGCGTAGGCCTTCACCATGTCGCGGTTGAAGGCAAAACTGCCGGTACAGAGGACCACACCGTTGCGGGCCCGCACCAGCATGCGGCGACTGACCCGCTGCTCGAACTCGGCAATCCGGCGGGCCGCCCGCCGGGTGGTGGAGGCAAAAAATCGCTGGTAGCGATTGAAGCGCTCGATCATCCGGCGGTGCTCCCCATGGGCCCGGGTGCCCGGGTCGATCACCGCGATTTCCGCGCCCACCACCCGATTGTCCGGGGTCACCACCAGGCGGGTAACGCGGGCATGGCCGCGAAACACCACACCGAGCCTGTCGGCGGACGCCTTCAGGGTGTTGAAGAACACATGGCCGGTGTATTTATCCCCCACCACCCGATGGCCGCGGGGAAAGGCCGGCACCACCTTCGCGGAACTGGTGACCTTTTCGTTACCGGAGAAATAGATATCGTAGCCCTCCGGCGGGTAGATGCTCTTGCCGGTATAGACGCTGCTGCCGAATTGCACGCCGTGGCTTTCCAGCCAGCGCATGTTGTCGTCGCTGCCGTCGCAGAAGCGGCGCAGGGTCTCGTCCCGCACCACGTCGCCGATTTCCATTTTCAGGTAGCGGTACATGGTGTCGGCACTGTCCTCGAGCCCGGCGGCCTTTTGATGGCGGGTGCCACCGGCGTAGACGACCCCGCCGCTCAGGGTGGTGGCGCCGCCGCCATCGAAGCGGTCGACCGCCAGCACCTCGGCGCCCCGCTCCCGGGCCTCCAGGGCGGCACTGACACCCGCACCGCCATAACCCACCACCAGCAGGTCGGTGGTCTCGTCCCAGGGATACTGGCTGGCATCGTCGATGACCAGCGGCTGTTCGGCGTAGCTGAGGGCGACGGGATCGGCGGCCCCGCGGGGTTGTTCGGACATGGGAATTTCCTTGGAGTCGATTTATGCCAGCAGGTAATCGTTGATCACCTTGTGGAAATTGGAAATCTGCCGCTCCTGCACCGGGTTGGGCCTGAGCCCCTTGAGCCCCAGGGAGTGCATGCCCTGCTGGACGAACTCGATGTTGGTGGTGTCCTGCACCAGCAGCGAGGGAATCAGCTTGCGCTGCTCCGGGTCGCGCCAGTTGTCCAGGTGGGCGCGGCGCACGCCGGGGCATTCCCCCTCGGCCCAGCACAGCACGCTCCACATATCCAGATAGCATTTGTTGGGGTCGTCGCCCCGGGGGCGGGCGCGGAAGATCAGGCAGCCGTCGAAGCTCATCACCAGCCCGAGGTTGGGGAAGACGTTCCAGTCCACCCCCCATGTCGGCCTTTTCCTGGGCGCTCATCATCGGGAAGGGAGCGCCCACCTCGTCGGCCTTTTGCTTCATGGCGGCGATGGCGACCTCGATGTAATCGGGGAAAGGCATATCCCGGGGCAGGG
>Ga0265293_10003039_pt1 | contig 32040 bp, 23 predicted proteins | sample Munlanlewell138R_FD_192505 | JGI IMG/M metagenome (GOLD analysis project Ga0265293, IMG submission 192505) | Leachate microbial communities from a municipal landfill in Southern Ontario, Canada - Leachate well 138R | ecosystem: Engineered > Solid waste > Landfill > Unclassified | place: Canada... | reverse complement strand
GATGCGGTCGACAGGCCGATCCCGCTCGCCGCGCCGGTGACGATGATCCGCCGTCCAGAGAGATCGGGCAGGCTCATCCGCGCACCGCGACGCGCGCGGCGCTCAATCCCGCCCAGAAGACTGCGGTGGCGATCGGCGAAAGCACCGCGAACATGAGCGCGATCGATTCCCCGACCCGGAGCGGATCGGCGAACAGAAACTGGGTGGCGGCCGAAACCAGTGCCGGCCCGATACAAAGCCCCATGAGGTTCATCACCAGCAGAAAAAGCGCGGAGACACGGCCGCGATAGTCCGGCGGAGTGGCGATCTGAAGCAGGGCGGCGGCCGGTCCCGTGAACGGCTGGAGGAAATAGACTACCGCGAAGGCCGCCCCGAAACCTGCTGGCGACAACGGCAGGGCGAAGCCTATAACCGCCGCCGCACCTGCCGCTAGCGAGGTTATCGCATAGTAGCGCAGATGCATGTCGCCGATGCCCCGCTGAAAGCCCCGGTCGACTATCCAGCCGTTGAACAGATGGCCGGCGACCCCGGCCAGCGCGCCGATGGCTCCCAGATACATGCCTGCCTCGGCGATTGTCATGCCATGGCGCCGGATCAGAAATGACGGGGCCCACGCCATCATCCCGTAAGACAGCGTGGCCACAAGGCCGAAGCCGATGAAATGACACAGCAGCAGGCGGCGATGCGCGTATAGAAAACCGGAAAGGGATGCCTGCCCGCCGGCGGCAACGGCTGCGCCGCGCCGCTGTGGTTCGGGAATGAGGAAGGCCAGAAACGCCAATGCCAGCCCCGGCAGTCCCGCCATGATGAACGCAAGCTGCCACGGCTTGAAGGACGCGAGCGCAGGCAGTTCCCGGCTGGCCTGCTCGGCCAGTGACATGATCGTGCCGCCGAGGATCAGCGAAACCGCGACTCCCAGAACTCCGCCGATTCCGAACAGCGCGATGGCGAATGCCAACTTTCGGGGCGGGAAAAGATCGCCGATAATGGAATAGGCTGCCGGTGACAGCGTCGCTTCACCCGCGCCGACGCCGAAACGCGCGAGCATCAGGCCCGTGAAGCTGGTCGCCAGGCCGCAGGCGGAGGCAGCCAGAGACCAGGCGCTCACGCCTGCCCAGATCACGATACGTCGTGGAAAGCGATCGACCAGATAGCCCATCGGTATCCCGAACAGCGCATAGAACAAGCCGAATCCCAGGCCCTGGACGATGCCTATCTCGAAATCATCGAGTCCGAGATCCTGTTTGATCGGCTCAACCAGCAGGGAAATCAGGCTTCTGTCTATATAAGCGACAATTGACAGCAGCAGCAGGATCACGACGGTGAGCCAGGCCCGTTTTTCAGCCATGGCAACCGCTTTCGTCCGCTCCGGCCAGCTTCCCGACCAGCGCCGCTACCGCCGCCTGATCTATCTTCATGGTCAATGTGCGCGGAAGTTCGCTCACGAAATAGAAGTTGGCCGGCACATGATGGGCGACAAGATGACGCCGCGCATGCGCGAGCAGGCCGGTTTTGGACGGCTGGGGTTGATCCGGCCAGGGCTGGATGACGGCGACGGGAACCTGGCCCAGCCGCCTGCTTGGCACGGCCACGACGGCGACGTCCCGAACGCCGGTGTGCTGCCGCATCGCCTCGACAATCCTCTCGGGCATGACCTTGAAGCCGCCGCGCACGATGGCGCCATCGGCGCGGCCGTGATGGAAAAGGAAGCCCTCCTCGTCGAGCAGGCCCAGATCGGTTGTGCGAATCCAGTCGGGACCGACGGCCGGGATCAGCGCCTCGATCAATCCGATCGCTCCGATGCCGAGGTCTTTGCCGGTGGCCGGATCCACGATGCGCGCATGGACCGAGGGCAGCAGCCTGCCGACCGACCCGCGCTTGCGCGCGTGGAAGCGGTCGCGAAGCTCCGGCGTCCAGCAGGCCAGCGTCCCGCCGAATTCGGTCGCGCCATAGCCCCAGAGGATTTTCGCGCCATAGCACGCTTCGAATTCATCCTGCAGCGCCGGTTCAAGCTTCGCGCCGCCGCCGGTCACATAGCGTATCGACCGTAGCGAGCCGGGATCGACTTGCGCGTCCAGAATCATGCGGATCGCGGCGGGGGGGATCGTCACATATTCCGGGCGGTGCCGCTCAACCGCGCGGACCCAGGAGCCGACGGAGAACTTTTCAAGCAGCACCGTCGTGCGGCGCAGCGCGACATTGGCGAGCAGGGCGCTGGCGCCGCCGATGCCACTGAACGGCATGATGACCACTTCGGGGGAAGCGACGGCGTTCGGTCCGCCTGCCGCTTTCGCCGTGGCGATGAAGCGGTCCATGATGCGGAAGGGCAGAAGGATGCGCTTGGGCGGGCCGGTGGTGCCGCTGGACAATATCTCCAGCCCCGGTTCGCAAGGCGGCTCCCGGAATGGACCGGCGCCCGTGCGTTCTATACCCGGCGCGGCGGTGATCGTGCATGGGCCGGCGTGATCGAGGACGATGCCCACTGCGCCGAGCGCCGCCGCCGCGTCGTGAATCGAAGGGTGCCAGTCCGCCGCGTCGGCGATAACGACACTCGGGCGCAGCGCGGCCAGCTCCGCGGCGATCGATTCCGGCGACTGGATCGCATAGATATTGGCGAGCGATCGTTCTTCGAGTGCGCAGGCGATCATCACCACCGCGTGAAGCAGGCGGTTGCGCGCGATCAGCGCGACCGGCGCATCGTCGGCGATCCCGCCGTCGCGCAGCAGTTCCCTGAATTCCTGCCGCCACCGCGCCAGATCCTCGGGCGTGCAACGGCGATCCTGGTATTCCAGGATCGCATTGTCACCCCAGCCGGCCAGCGCATCGTGCAGATCGGCGGAAATGGCCATCGCTAGAACCTGTATGCCAATTCCAGGCCATAAGTGCGCGGCGCGCCCAGAAAGACGCCGGTGGTGCCCGCGGAATCGACCAGATCGGTGCCCCCGGCGTAGTAGTGCTTGTCAGTCAGATTACGCACGAAGCCGGCAAGGCTGGCGTTGCTCCCCATGATATTGCTCCATTCCACCCGCGCGTTGAGCAGCGTGTAAGGCGCGATAAAGGATGTCGGGAAGAAACGGGCGCCGTCGTAGTTCTGTTCGTTGAACGTCGTCCGGGACTGATAGTAGGCGGAGCCGACCAGCTCGATCCGTCCGGCCCGGTCGTTGACCGGAAGGGTCAGCCGCGCTTCTCCGCCCAGAACATGTTTGGATGCGATGAACCGCGTCGGGGAAATGTCGACGGCGCCGCCGCCCGGGACCGCACGGTCGAATCGCGTGTATTTCGGGTCCGTATAGGCATAGTGCGCGGACAGCTTCAGGAATTCGGCGGGCGAGAAGCTGAGTTCGGCCTCCAGTCCCTGGATGCGCGCCTCGGCCGCGTTGACCAGGCTGGAAACGAACGTGCCGTTCACCACCGCGCCGACGACGCGCTGGATGCCGCTGTAGTCCTGCCGGTAGACCGCCAGGTTGAGCCGGCCAGGCCGGTCACCGATCCGCCAATCCGTTTTCAGGCCGGCTTCGTAGTTCATCACGAATTCGGGATCGGCCGGGTTGTCGAGTGCGGCGAGATTGCCGGCGAGGAAATTGAACGCGCCGCTGTGATAGCCGCGGCTATGCGAGACGTAGACCAGCACGTCCGGGGTGACGCGCCAGTCCAGCCCCAGATGATAGGTTGGCTCCGCATAGCTCAGACGCCGCTTCACCGAGCACGGATTGACTCCGAAGCGGCAGTTGCCGTTCACTGTGCTCTGCGCGTCGAACTTGCGGATATCCTTGGTTATGCGCACCCCCGCCGTGGCCGACAGGCCATCCACGCCCGGCACGTGGTAGTTGAGCTGCACGAAGCCCGAATAGCTGCGGTTGACGATATCGCCTTTCGAATCGCGCACCGCCAGGAAAGTGCTGGTCTGCTGGTCGGAGCCCTTTTCCTGGAAGAAATAGGCGCCCACGATCCAGTCCAGTGTCCCGCCCAGGGCCTTGCCCTGGAGTTGAAGCTCGTCGCTCCACATGTTCGACCGGACGTTCTCCAGCGAGGGGAAGAAGGCGGCGGGCGAGCCGTCGAAGTCGAACGCGACGAACGACTTGACGTGGCGATAGCCCAGCACGTTCTTGAGCTGGACTTCGCCGATGTCGATCGTGGTGACGTTGGACAGGCCGAAGGTCTTGATCCGCGCGGCGGGGTTGACGAGATCGCTGTTGGTGCTGTGGAAAGGCTGGGCGCGAATCGCGGCGAGAGTGGCGAAATAGCCGTCCGGATAGACGATACCCGGCGGCGCCGGATCAGCCAGGGCGACGAGCTTGTAGCCGACGCCGTTCTCGCGCGCGTGAAAGCCGTTGACGACAGTCAGGTTTTCGATGCCTTCGGCCGGCCGCAAGCGCAGGGACAGACGCCAGTTTTCGTTATGCTCGTCGTCAAGACGCACGCCATTGTAGTGGTTGGGCGTGTAGCCGTCCCGCCGCGCGATCTGGCCCGCCGCGCGGAACTGGATGTGGTCGCCGAACGCGAGATTGGCTGCGCCCTCGATGGTCCGCAGATCGTAGTTGCCCAGGACGAGCCGCGCATAGCCGCCGTTCCCGGCTTCCGGCTTCTTCGGCGCGATCAGCACCGCGCCGCCCGTAGTGTTCCGGCCGTAGAGCGTACCCTGGGGGCCTTTCAGCACCTGCACCGATTCCAGATCGTACATCGCGGCATTGAGTCCCTGTGGACGGGACTGGACGACGTCCGCGAAATAGATCGCGGTGGACGGGTCGAGCGTCATGTAGGGAGCGAACTGGCGCTGCCCGCGGATTGTGAAGCTCGGGATGTTGTTGCCGAAGGCGCTCGATTGAACCGTCAGCCCGGCCGTGACCTGCTGGAGATCCTGGAAGCGGACCACGTTCTTCGACGCCAGTTGCTCGCCGCCGATCGCGGTCACGGCGATCGGCACCTGTTGCAGGCTCTCTTCCTTCTTGCGGGCCGTCACGATGATGACGTCCCCGGCGTCCGCCTGCGGCTGCCCGCTCTCCTGCGCGAAGGCCGGTGATCCGGCCAGTCCGCCAAACAGCAATGTGGAACCCCAAAGTATCGCTTTCATTCCATCCCTCCCTGGCTGTCATAGCGCGCAGCGGACAATCGCTTGTCCGTCTAAGGTCTATATATACCTCCGGCAGAGATTCAAGGTCTATATATACCTTTTCGAACAGCGGAGGGACAGGGGCGAGCGCTCGGGAAAACCGCATGGGGAAAGGCTGCAACCGGCGCCTCGCACGATCAGGGCCGATATTTCCCCTGCTTGCCGAACTGGTCGCGGATAGGAGTGAAGTCCGGCATGACCAGCGACCGGCGAAGCCAGTTGCCGCCGTCGACAACCAGCGTATGCCCGGTGATGTAGGCCGCGTAGGGTGAGCAGAGGAAAGTCGCCGCCCACGCGAGTTCCCGCAATTCGCCGACTCGCTGGGCCGGGATGGCGGCGCCGCGCGACTCGCCCTCTCTATGCGCGGTGATATGTGCGGGCTGGTCCTCATGCGGGAAGCGCCCCGGCGCCACGCAATTGACGCGGATATCATCGGGCGCCCATTCCACCGCGAGCGATTGGGTCAGGTTGGACACGCCCGCCTTTGCCGCCGCGCTGTGCGCGGTTCCGGGGCCGCCGGTCCAGCCATAGGTGGCGCCGATGTTCAGGATCGCGCCGCCGCGCTTGTCGGCTATGCGACGCATGGCCATTTCCCGGCTGCAAATGAAAGTGCCGTTCAGCACGATATCAATCACGGATCGCCAGCCGTTGGGCGAAAGCTCCTCGGCCGGTTTCGGAAAGTTGCCGGCCGCATTGTTGACGAGCACATCGACCGGGCCGAACCGGTCATCGATCTCGTCGAAAGCGGCGGCGACCTTCGCTTCGTCCCGAACATCGCCGGCGACTGCGATCGCGCGGCCGCCAATGGCTTCGATTGCGGCAATCCCGGCGACAAGATGCTCCGGCTTCCGGCTCAGTATGGCAATCCTGCCTCCGAGCCGGGCAAACTCCAGGGCCATGCCTTTGCCGAGGCCGGTGCCACCCCCGGTAATCAGAACGGTATTTCCCTCGTAAGTCCCGGCCGGCAGGCAGGAATGGCCAAGTGGGGGCGGATATCTCAATGGCATATCATGTTCTTTCGTCACAGACAGACGATGGAGCGCCAGCAACCGGAAGATTCACCGGCTGCGCGGCAGGTCAAGCGCCGTTTCGGCGATCACGCTCCGCTGGATTTCGCTGGTGCCGCCATAGATGGTGGCGGGGATGCCACGCCGCGCCTCCGTTTCGGCCGGGCGCAGCGCCGGTTCGGCGGCCATGATCGAATGCGGTGCGAAGCAGTCGACCAGATCGGCGTTGACCGAAGCCCAGGCTTCCGTCCCGAACAGCTTGCACATCGGCCCGAACCAGCGTTCCGCGTCTCCGGTTTCGCCCGCCCACTGGCTGCGCTGCGACAGGCACCGCAGCAGGTTGATGTGGGCGTCGGCGCGGGCCAGCGACAGGTCAACCCGCGCTTTCCGGTCCGCCATGCCGGGCAAGGCGATCAGCGCGTCGTATCGCTCGCGGATCTCGCGCACGCTGCTTTCCAGGGAGGCCAGATAGTAGTCGCCCATGTTGTGTTCCATGGTCAGCGTCGCGGCCAGCACCTTGGCGCCGTGGCCGGCGGCGCCGATGAGGTATTTGTCTTCAACGGGAAAGTCGCTGTAGAATGTGATGTTGGTTCGCTCGCCGGCGAAAGTCTGCACAGCATGGGCATCGAACCCCGGCCTGTTGGTCGGCGCTACGAACAGCGTGATGCCGGCCGGGCTGTCGCCCTGCGTGTCGCTGCGGGTCAGCAACAGGACATAGCTGGCGATATGCGCCGACGTGGTGAAAACCTTCTGCCCGTTGACGATCCAGCCCGAACCGTCATGGCGAGCATGGGTTCTGGCGGCGAACACGTCAGACCCGCCGGTCGTCTCGGACAGGCCCAGACAGGCAATGGCGCTCCCTTCGGCGAGGCGCGGAAGAATCTCCGCCTTCGCCTCGGGACTGCCGAATTTCATCACCAGCTTGCCCACCATGTCCGATACGGCCAAGACAGAAAGTGGCCAGCCCGCCGCGCCGAGCGTACGGCGTACGGCCGAGGCCGCGAAGGCCGAAGCGCCGGCCCCGCCGAATTCCACGGGCCAGTCCGGGTACAGGAGGCCCGCGCCGGCCAGCCGCCGGTGAAGGTCCGGGAAATGGTTGTCCGACGAGTTCAGGAACCGCTCCTTGTCCTCCGCCGGGAATTGTCCGGCGACGAACCGCGCGGCGCGGTCGGCCCACAGCGTGGTCTCGTCGTCGTCGGCGAAGTCCACGCCGGGGGAACCGGCATCCGGCAGGGTCATGGCGCTGGAGTAGCCCGATAGCAGGCCATCAGGGTCGCCCAGGGCCAGCCCGGCGTCGCGGGCAGCCAGATAGTAGTGCGGAAGGCGGGAATCGCTGGTCATGCCATAGCCGCCGAATACCCGCATGGAGGCCTTGATCGCCCGCAGAGCAGCCTTGTGCGCCCACCAGCATGCTTCGGCGAGAAAGCGGCCTGCTTCCGGTTCCGCACGGGCTGCGGAGTCAACGGCGCGCCAGACCGCCAGCGAGGCCCCGTCAACCAACGTCAGCGCATTGGCGAGGGCATGGGCAACCCCCTGATAGGCGCCGATCGGCTTGCCGAATACCTCGCGCTCGCGGGCGTAAGCGGCAGCGTCCGCCACGGCCTGCTTGCCCATGCCGGCCTGTGCCGCCGCGAGCAACACCCGATATTCGCTGATCGCGGCGCGAAACGCCGCCACGGCCGATGGACCTTCGGCGACCCGCCGGGCCTGCGCGGCCAGCGCCTTCAGATTGACAGAAAGGACGGGGCTTCCCGCTCCTCCGTCTTCCGCAAGTTCGGCGATCAGCACATGCTGGCCCGCGCGCCACAGCAGGCGAGCCGCGCGCCCGGCACCGAGCACGGCCTGCACGGGATAGACGGCAGCATCGTAGGGAGCGATTATCAGCGGCGACGTCCCACGTGCAATTTCTCCTGTGGGATCACCGAGCCGGTCGAGCAGCGCATAGGCGGCTATCGCCGGAACAACCTGGTCGATCCGGCCCTGCGTACCCGCCGCCTCGGCGACAAGAACCGCGTCGAACAGGCCGGCCGCCCAGCCGCCGCGGTCGGCGGAGACGCGCATCAGCGGAATGCCCAGGTCGCGGACCAGCTTCCAGCTTTCGGCCTGAGGGCCCCGCAACGTCGCAACGTCAGCCGACGTCAGGGCGCGCGCGACCATTTCCATCATCCGGGTCTGTTCTTCGCTTATCCGCAGACTGACCATGCGCGCGCAATCCCCTCTATTGTGTGTCGCTATCGACGCCACATCGGGAAATCGGTGCCCGTCTGCCCCGCGCGCGTCGCCCCGACGCTATATGAAGCGGTCGACGGCAGGGTCAATATTGAATTATGCATCATGTTGCATTAATTGCAGGATGAGCGTCACAAAGCCGTGCCCGGTCGAAGCGCGACGGTTCGAACAGCAGAAGGGAGGCCATCCATGTCCTACGAAACAGTTCTGTATGAAGTAGGGGAAGGAGTGGCGACGATCACGCTCAACCGGCCACAAGCGCTCAATGCATTTAACCGGCGCATGTGCCTTGAATTCCGGGATATCTGGGAACGGATCAAAGTGGACAGCACCGTCGGCTCCATTGTTTTGCGCGCCGTTCCCGGCAAGGCGTTTTCGGTCGGCGTCGATGTCGCCGAAAACGGCGGCTACGACACCCTGATCTATGACGACCTGTGGGCGAAGGTCGATCCGGGCGAGTTGCTTGGCCCCAAGCACAACAGGCTGTGGAAGCCGATGATAACCGCCGTCAACGGCATGTGCGCGGCGGGAGCGTTCTACTGGATCAACGAATCGGACATCGTCATCTGCTCCGACCAGGCCTCCTTCTTCGAGCCGCACGTCTCGTTCGGTCTGGTCGCCGCGCTCGAACCGATCGGGCTGACCTACCGCATCCCGCTTCCCGAAGTGCTGCGCATGACCATCATGGGGCGCGACGAGCGCATCTCGGCCGAAACGGCGCTGCGCGTTTCCCTCGTAACCGAGATCACTGCCCCCGACGCGCTCTGGAGCCGCGCGCATGAGATCGCCGTTCGCGCCGCCGCCAAACCGCGGGCAGCGATGCAGGGGTCGATAAGGGCAATCTGGGAATCTCTCGACCAGTTGCGAACAAGCGCGCTCCAGACGGGCCTGAAATATCCGCTACTGGGCAACCCTGTCGGCGTCGAGGAAATCGGGATGACGGCAAAGGCCGCACACGGGCGTTTCGCGACCCGCTGACGGCGAGTCACATGCATCAATAGTATATCGAGATGCAATTATTGCGCAAGGTGCCAAGGGCGATTTGCAGGAAGGAGAGAATGGGGATGGCGAACAATACACCCGCGGATGGCCTGACGTTCAGCAAACAGGATGGGATCGCCGTGATCACGCTGGACCGGCCCCAGGCCAGGAACGCCATCACAGCCGCCATGCGCGAGGCGATGGAGGTATGCGTCGCCGATGTTGAGCGGGATGCGGACATCCGCGTGGCAGTGCTGACATCCTCGTCGCCGGGAGCGTTCTGCGTCGGCGCCGACATCAAGGAAATCGCGGCGGGCAACGGCCCTGCGCTGATCAGTGCGGAAGCCGGCTTCTTCAGTTTCGTGCGGGCAAACCGCAGCAAGCCCTGGATCGCGGCTGTCGGCGGCTATGCGGTGGGCGGCGGGTTGGAGATCGCGCTGGCCTGCGACATCATGGTCGTAGGCGAAGGCGCGATCCTGATGCTGCCAGAAGCGCAGCAGGGCATGCTTGCCGGCGCCGGCGGCGCGTTTCGCCTCGCCAGACTGCTGCCTCCCTCACTGGCCCTGGAAGTTTTGCTGGCCGGCCGCCGCCTGAGTGGGGCGGAGGCGGTGCAGCACGGCATCGCCAGCACGATGGCGCCGGACGACGGGGTTACGCGGGCCGCGCTGGCGCTGGCGGAAAAGATCATCGCCGCGGCCCCTATTCCGGTGGAGGAAACGCTGAAGCTATCGCGGCTGGCCCGCGAGAAGGACGAGGCGGAGCTCTGGACCCTGTCTACTTCCGCGACGCGCCGGATCATGGCCAGCGAAGACGTGAAGGAAGGCACGCGCGCATTCCTGGAGAAGCGGAAGCCGCGCTGGACGGGACGTTGACCGGCCGCCCCCGAACGCACTGAAGCGATGAGAGCCGCGCAACGCCGGCCCCACTTCCTTCGTCATTGCAAGCGCCACGAAGCAATGACGCAGGCAGGTTGAGTCATTGTTGCGCATGACTCCTTCGGCGATGCCCAGGACATGCCCGGATCGGGCCAAGTGGGCCTGGTAGTGCTTCACTATGTGAATTTCTCCCGATGACCGCACTCAGGATAGCGTACTCTCAAACATGGCAGTCGCCGGAAAAAGGCCAGCGCCCCCGAAGGATGCCGGCCTTTTCGCATCGTCAGAAGCTGTATTTTGCCCGCACGCCGATCACGCGCGGGAGGGTCAGCCCGCCGAAATCTAGCGCCCCGCCGCTGCTGTAGATGATATAGGAATATGCCTTTTCGTTGGTGACATTGTTGGCGAACACGCCGAGCGAGAACGGACCACTTTCGACGGTGGCGGATAGGTTGAGCTGTTCGCGCGCCCGCATGTTGGTGTGCGTGCGATCCTCCAGTTCCGTCCAGATATTGTCGGTCCAGCTATAGTTGGCCGCCAGCGTCAGGTCCGCCTCGCCGAGATCAACCGCCTGCTCGATGCCGGCGCCCCAGGTCAGCCGGGGGATCAGCGGCAGGCGAAGGCCGTCCTGCGCTCCGCCGTGCACCTTGCCGTCCGTATAGCCGACTTCGCCCCACAGCGTGGTCCCGGTCCCGAGCCTCAGGCGGCCATCGAGTTCAAAGCCCTTGATCCGGGCATCGGCGTTCTGCGTGATGCGGACGGCGTTGACCACGGCGGTATACTGGTAGCTGCTGTAGTCCTGATAGAACAGCGCGCCATTGATCGTCAGGTGCCGGTCGAGGAACTGGGTCTTGAAGCCCAGTTCGTAGTTCTTGATGCTTTCGGGGCGGAAGAAGGTGGTCTTGAGGTAATCGGGATTCGTCGGCTGGTTGTCGGCCATGCGGTCCACCCCCGCGCCGCCAGCGCGGTAGCCGGTGGAGTGGCTGGCGTAGACCATCATGTCCTCGTTGGGCGAATAGTCCATCGACACGAGATAGTTGAGCTTCTCGTGCTTTTGCAGATGCGTGGCGACGGGATTGGCGGCCGCCGCCTGCGGCGTGCCCGCAATCGTCTCGGTCACGGTGTTCACGGAATCCGACGTCGCGGCCAGCAGCCGGCCCGACTTGCGGTCGCTGGTGTAGCGCAGCCCCAGCGTCAGGTTGAACTGGTCCGTCAGCCGGCCGCTGCCCTGGATATAGGCTGATTTGGACCGCGACTTCGCCGTCAGGAAACGGGACGTGCGCTGCAGCCCGCTATAGTACCAGGTGTTCTGGCTCTCGTGCACGGTCTCGTCGAAATAGAACAGTCCGGAGGTGAGATCCAACCTGCCGTCCAGGAAGGAAGCGTTGTATTGCAACTCGGCCGAATAGTCCTTGTTGTCGGGCTTGTCCTGGAAGGTATAGCCGAAGCGCGGCGGCAGCGTCAGCGCCGTCTGCACGTCGTAGGCACGATGGGCGGCAAGGATCTTGATCTCGCCGTTGTCCAGTTGGCGGCTGATCGACACGGTGTAGAACTGTGCGTCGATCTCGCCCAGTTCGCCCCGCGCGCGCGCATCGATGGGAACGACGTTGCCGGACGTTGTGGGAAAACCCGAGACGGGAATGTTCTTGTAGACCGGACGGTTGGGCTGAGCAGTCAGCCCCAGTGTCCCGGTGCCGGATTCGCGCAGCTTTTCCGCGCTCAGCAGGATCGTTGTGCGTTCGTCGGGCTTGATGAGGAGCTTGCCCCGCAGGACTTCCTCATCCTTCTTGCCGAGGGCGCGGCCGTCCGCAAAGAACTGATAGTCGTCGCGCGAATTGTTCTGGTAAACGAGGCGCAACGCCACCACATCGCCGACCGGGACGTTGATCGCCCCGCCCAGCCGGACAGTGTTGAGCGAGCCGACCTCGCCCTGGACATGGCCGGTGGTCTCGCCCAGCACGGGATCGCGTGTCTTGACGAGGAGCGCGCCGCCCGTCGTGTTGCGACCGAACAGCGTGCCCTGCGGGCCCTTGAGCGTCTGGACCGATTCCACGTCGACAGTTAGTTGCGCTGTGCCGAGTTGGTGCGCGAGGATGTGGCCGTCGAGATAGACGCCGACGGACGGATCGACCTGAAGCGTGCTCGCGCTTTGGACGTTGCCCCGGATGGCCACGGATGACGAGATCGAGGCATTGCTCGACAGCGGCTGGATCTTGACGTTGGGATTTCCCGCTCCAAGGTCGTTGAAGCTCGTAATGCCCCGTTTCACAAGGTCTTCGCCGGAAAATACCGTGACCGCGACGGGAACGTCCTGCAAGGATTCGTCGCGCTTGCGCGCCGTCACAATGATGTCCTCCCCGCTGTCGACACCGGCCATCTGGGCGGCCGCAGGTGCGCTACCCAGTGTGCTTATCACCGCCAGCATGGATCCGCCGACCATGCAAATGCACGACATTCGTTTCTTCATGTCTCTCCTCCTTTTCGACGGGCAGACCGCGTGATTGAGTCGACGGACCGTCCCTGCATTTTCCCTTGCGGCCGCCTTGGGCGATCGGCCGGATTCAACCGCGATTTCAGAAAGTAGAATAGGATGCGTAATGAGCGCGGACGCCCTGCTTCCCGCTCATGCGATGACCGACTTTCGCTTCAGTTGCTCGATCCGGTCCCAATCCAGCCCCAGTTCCATCAGCACCGTTTCCGTATGCTCGGAGGCTTCCGGGGCGCGTGTATTGCGGACGGGGGCGTGATTGTATTGCACGGGATTGGCGACCAGCCGGATCGGCTCTCCCCCATCAGGCGCATCGACGTCGAAGATGAAGCCGTTGGCCAGCACCTGTTCGTCGGACGCGACGTCGAGCGGGGTCTGGAAGGCGGCCCACTGCCCCTTCATCGTCTTCAAATGCTCCCGCCAGTAGGCCAAAGGCTGCCCCGCGAAAGCGAGTCTCACGACGTCATGCGCCTCCTCGACATGCCTCAGCAGCGCCTCTCCGGTGGCGAAGCGGGGGTCGGCGGCGGCATCGGGGATGCCGAGATGCGCGAAAGTATCCGCGATATAGGGCCCCGGCGTCAGGATGCACAGGTAGAGGAACCCGCCATCGGCGGTTCGGAACGTGCCGACGAAAGGGTTCGATCCGAACTGGTCGATGCCGGGCAGCGTCGCGACGAACGGAACTTGAGCGAATTCCATGCACACGTCGATGCTGCACGCGGTCGCCCAGATGCCCGACGAAAGCAGCGAGACGTCGAGTTCCAGCGCTTCCCCGGTGCGTTCCCGGTGGAACAGCGCGCCGGCGATGCCGCCGGCGATGTTCATGCCGCCGATGGTGTCGCCATAGGCCGGGCCGGGCTGGGCGAGCGGCCCGCCCAGCTCGGGCGGCGAGACCAGCGACGCCGATCCGCCCCGCGCCCAGAACGCGGTGGCGTCATAGCCGCCCTTGTCCCGCTCCGGCCCCTTGTCGCCGAAGGCGCTGCCGCGCGCGTAGACGATGCGGGGATTGTGGGCGCGGATGTGCTCGACGTCGATCCGCAGCTTCTGCCGGGCTGCGGGCAGGTAGTTGGTCAGGAACACGTCGCAGCCGCGGGCCAGCTCGTGGACGAGCTCTTGGCCTTCGGCGGTGCTCAGGTCGATCCCCACGCTGCGTTTGCCGCGATTGGGATGCTGCATGAACGAACTGCGCTGCGGGTCAAGTGCCCAGGATTGCAGCATCGAGATGCCGCGCTGCGCGTCGCCGCGCGCCGGATGCTCGATCTTGATGACGTCCGCGCCCCAATCGGACAGGACCGCGCCGGCGGCCGGGACGAACGTGAACTGGGCAACCTCCAGGACGCGAACGCCCTTCATGATCTGCGTCATTGCATGGATTCCCGTTAGGGCGCGCGGCGGCGCGGCCTGGCCGGGACGGCAAGCGGCCTTGCCGCTCGCGGCCCCGGCCAGCCCCCGCCTACTGGCCGACCGCGACTTGCGCGTTCAGCGCGAACGTCGCCTGGACGTCGGCGGCTGTCACCGGCTTGCCCGGCGTGCCCTGAAAACGGGCGTCCTTGCCGCCGAAGGACACGGGCGTGCAATCCACCCCGGTCGCCTGGGCGCGCAGCGCACCGACCGTCAGGTTCTCGCGCCCCAGCGTAGCGATCGGGTCGATGCCGAAGAAGTTGAAGGCGTTGCGGTGCGTCACCTTGTCGATGACCGGATCGGGGAGATCCTTGACGTTCTCCCACAATTCCTCGGCGACATTGGGCCAGGTGCAGTCGGAATGCGGATAGTCGCATTCGTAGGCGATGATGTCCTCGCCCACCGAGGCATAGTTGGCGCAGCCGAACTTGTCGTCGATGAAGCAGCACAGGAAGTGCTCGCGGAACACTTCCGACGGCAGCTTGCCGCCCCAGTCCATCCGCACCCACGGGCCATGGTGGTGGTAAGTGAAGTCGCAGCGTTCCAGGAAATAGGGAATCCAGCCGATTCCCCCTTCGGACAGCGAGAATTTCAGGTCGGGATAGCGGGTGAGCGCCGCCAGGTGGAGCAGGTCCGCCGCATCGGGCCCGATGGCCATCGGCAGGCCGACGATCCACGCGGAAACGGGGGATTCGTCCGATGCGTAGGCCGGCGTCTGGCCGGTACCGATATGGCAGTTAATGACCACCTTGGCCTCGTGGCACAGCGCCCACAGCGGCTCCCAGTAGTCGGTGTGGATGGACGGCAGCCGGCTGCGCACGGTGGGGTTGGCGGGAAAGGTGATGGACCGGCCGCCCTTGGCGACGATCCGCTTCAGCTCGCTGATGCTGGCGTCCATGTCCCACAGCGGCAAGATCGCCGTTTCGATGTAGCGGCCGCGGAACGGGGCGCACCATTCGTCGAAATGCCAGTCGTTGTAGGCGCTGATCACGCGCTGCGCGTTCCGCTTGTCCTTCGCGTCCCAGAACCACGAGCCGTCGAAGCCCGGAAAGGTGGGGAAGTTCAGCGACACGGCCAGGCCGCCGACGTTCATGTCGTCGATATGCGCCGCCGCGTCCCACGTGCCCTTGCGCATCTGGTCGATATTCGTGGGCTCGGTGCCGTATTCCTCGCGCGGGCGGCCGACGACGGCGTTCAGGCCGACGTTATAGCTGCGCTTGTCCTCGCACTCCCAATGCCAGAACGCCTGGCCGTCCGCCCCGGACACGTAGCGGGGCGCGAGATCGCGCAATTGCGGAGCAAGGTGCCGATCGAACATCGACGGCGGTTCGATGATATGATCGTCAACACTAACAACGATCATGTCCTCCAGTTGCATATCCCACTCCTCATGAAAGCCCTGTTCTTCATCGCCGCGCACTGAAGCGATCTTGCGCGATCTGGGCACATTATCATGATTCGCCTCCATGGCTAGCATTTTATATAACAGGATATCATTTTGGAGAGATCGTGACGGATACCCCTTGGAGGAAGTGAATCTTAAGGGTTGGCAGGGTTGCGACGCGACCGCTGGTCCGATATCCTGAATAACTTGAAGGAGAGCGGTTTTGCTGGATAATGAATTGCCCCCCCATCCTGAAAAGCGGCCGGTCTATTCCAGTACCGCGATCATGGATCGTCGCGCTCGCATCCTTGAGGAGACCAGGCGGATGCTGGGGGAATCAGGTATGGATGGCCTGTCTATCCGAGAGCTTTGCAAGCGGGCCAATATCGCATTACGAACTTTATATAACACGTTCTACAGCAAGGATCGTCTGGTTGCCATCGCCATTCGCGATGCCTATGATCAAGTCAATCGCAACATTCGATATCGAACGCCTTCCGATACGCTGGACGGCGTAATCGATCGAATGATCCTTACTTATCGCAGCAGCATGGCGGCCCGCAATTTCACGAGATCGATTTCCTCGCTTTACTTCGTACCGGGCCTTAGTCCTGATATCTGGACTGCTTTGCAGAACATGGTCTTCCGCAATCTCAACCCTTGGTTGCACAAGGTTGAGCGCGATGGAGAATTGCAGGCCGGCGTTCATGTGGATGAACTTGCCGGCATCATTGCGAATATGGAATACTCGACAAGCCACGACTGGTCGGAAGGTCGGATTTCCGACCCCGATTTCATTCATCGGCTCGTTACTGGCATGCTTCGCATTTCGGCAGGCTCCATGCTAGGCGGGGCGCAGCAGCGCGCGCTTCATTTTCTCAGCTTAATTCACGATGGCGGAACACTCCCCGTTTTTCCCAATCCGGGTTGGCGGGACAATCGCGAAGAGAAGTCGGACTCATAGTACGTGAGGGTGCTGTCAAGCAAAGTGCTACAAGTCTCTGGCAAGGAGATGGCATGCGCCCGATATCGTTCAAGCGACACCGTTTTCCACCAGAGGTGATCCGTCAGGCGGTCTGGCTCTACTTCCGTTTCGCGCTCAGCCTGCATGATGTCGAGGAATTGCTCGCAGAGCGCGGCATCGACGTGACCTACGAGACCATCCGCTGCGGGACCATGAAATTCGGCACAGCGATTGCAGCCAACATTCGCCGCGTCCCGCCCCGTGCCGACGATGTCTGGCATCTTGATGAAATGGTGGTGCGCATCCGGGGCCAGCGCATGTATATGTGGCGCGCCGTGGACAAAGAGGGCGAGGTTCTCGACATGCTCGTCCAGAAGCGTCGGAACAAGGCGGCGGCACTGAAATTGCTGAGAAAGCTGCTCAAAAATCAGCGATACGTCCCTGAGACGATCGTCACCGATGGGCTGGGATCCGATCCGGCGGCGCTGAAAACCCTGAACTGCCGGCAGCGTCATCGCCCCGGCCGATTGCGCGACAACAACCGGGTAGAAAACTCGCATCTCCCGGTCCGGCGACGGGAGCGGAAAATGCAGAGGTTCAAGTCCCAGGGCCAGGCTCAACGTTTCGTCTCAACCCACAGCGCTATCTACAATATCTTCAACATCCAGCGTCATCTCGTCTCACGCAAACCATGCGTATCTTCAGAGCCGCCGCCAGGGCGGGATGGATCGCCGCGTCCGCCGGAGCCGCATGAGCGAACCTTGCTGAGGGCCACCGCACCCCAACAGAGTTAACCTGACGATGCCGCATCGCCGCCCAAGGGCCGCGCCGCCGTCCGACGATCCGTTGCCAGCGCGGGCAACACAGCTTACGGATTGCCAGTGAATGCGGTTTTCCGTGCGGGTTCGGCCGGCACACGATTGCCGCCGGACGATGTAAGGACAACCAGCCGCGTGCATACCCGTGATCTGCAAGGAGAAGTCAGGATTCCCAAGGCTGCGGAAGTGGTGGCCAATCGCATTCGCAAGCGGATCGTCTTGCAGGATTTGTCGCCGGACGACCGGCTGCCGCCGGAAGTGGATCTGCAACAGCAGTTCGGCGTTTCGCGGCCGGTCATCCGCGAAGCCATCCGTATTCTGGAATCGGAAGGATTGATCCGCGTCGCACGCGGCCCCGGAGGCGGGGTCCGGGTCAATGCCGCTTCGATGGAAATGCTGACCAAGGCAACCGGCTTCGCCCTGCAATCCCGCCAGGCCACTGTCGGTGAGGTGTTTCAGGCGCGCGCGATGATCGAGCCACCGGCGGCGAGGCTGGCGGCTCTCAATCGCCCGAAGGAAGCGTCTGCCGCTCTTCGCGCCCAGATCGCGGTGGAATGGCTGTCGCGCAGCGATCAGATCGCCGAAAGCAAGGCGGTTGCCGATTTCCACCGCATTTTGCTGGAAGAATGCGGCAACGTCGCGCTGGGCGTTGTCGGCGCGGCGCTGCAACAGGTCGTGCTGAAGCATATGGAAATCGTTATGAAGCATCTGGAACCGGCCGCTGCGGGCGACACGTCGCGATCACGCCAGCAACAGTCCGCCAGGAAGATCGAAGCGGGCATCCGCTCTCACGAAAAGCTCGTGGAACTCATCGCGGCGGGCAAGGGCGACGAGGCGGAACAGCACTGGGTCGCCCACATGGCGGGGACCGCCGATTACTGGATCAAGTCCCTGGGCCGGACCTCCGTGGTCGACATCCTCGAATAGATCATCTTTCGCCCGGTTGCACGGCAGCGCCCGCGCGCTCCATCACATGCCGCGCAGCGACAAAGCCGAAAACGCAAGTCGCGGCGATGCTCGCTCCCGCGCCCGGATACGTGCGGCCGAACGTCGGCGCCGTTCCATTGCCCGCGGCATACAACCCGTCGATCACGCCGCCGTCTTCCCGCAGTGCGCGCGCCTTGCCATCCGTCACGATGCCGCCGGCCGTGCCAACGTCGCCCGGAAACACCTTCACGGCATAGAACGGCGGTTTCCCGATTGCCCCCAGACACGGGTTGGGCCTTGCCGTGGGGTCGCCAAAAACCCGATCGTATGCGCGATCTCCGCGATGGAAATCGAGATCCTTCCCCGCCAGGGCGAAGCCGTTGAAGCGCTCGACCGTATCTCGCAAAACCTCAGCGGGCAGTCCGCAGACGGCGGCCAGTTCGTCGAGCGTTTCCGCCACCCGGATATAGCCTGTGTCAATCCATTCCCGCGGCGTTTTTCCGGGAAGCGCCCGCGCCCACGGATAGCGGGCGCGATGGCGGCTATCCATGATGGCCCAGCCCGGCGCGGCGTCGTTCGCATACATGGCCTGCCCATTGGCCATGTAAGAGCCGGATTCGTCCGTGAAGCGCCGGCCCTGCCCATTCACCATGATGCAATGCGGCTTGGCGATATCGTGCAGGTGAAAGACGAGAGCGCCATCAGGCATCCGCGACGTGACGATCCAGATCGCGTTTGCATCGAAATAGGTGGCCGCTCCGATCCTCGCGGCGGCTTCGATCAGGCCGCCCTGATCGCCCGGACCGGTATGCGACCAGTCCGAATGACTGGGCGCTGGCAGGTTTCGGTCGCGCATCGCCTGATTATGGCCGAAGCCGCCGCCGCCCAGCAACACGCCGCCCCGCGCCTCGATCCGGCGAAGCACACCGTCGATCTCTGCCTGGACGCCGAGCACTCTGCCATTTTCGCCGGTCACCAGCCCGCGCACCGGAGCATTGGCGCGCAGGTCGACCCGGCCGGTGGAGAGCAGCGATACCATCAGCCGGGCTTGCAACGCCGCGCCCATTGTCACCAGCCTGGCTTTGCGTATCCTTGCGGACAAAGCGCGCAGCCCCACCCGCGCCGCCGTCACCTTGCCGCGCAATGTGCGTCCCATAAGCATCAGTTGCTGGGAATCCGGCCACTGGATCGGCAACGCGAAATTGTTGCCGCGCATCCGCTCCGCCCATTCCCCCAGCACCCGGATATCCACGATGTCCGTGCGCACCGAACGCCCGCGCGCGCAACCGCCGGGCAATTCGTCATGATAGTCCGACCAGCCCTCGCACCGCCGGATGGGAATACCCTGATCGCGAAGGAAGGATATCAGTTGCGGACCGGCATCGAGAAAGGCGGCACGGCGTTCGGCGCCGCGGGGCGCCTCGTCTCCCTCGGTCAGCGCATCAAGGTATCGGCGTGCCGCTTCCGGCGAATCCGCGACACCGGCGCCGGCCTGAAGCGGATGCGCCGGCACCCACAATATGCCGCCGGACATCGCGGTGGACCCGCCGAACTTGTCGGTGCTTTCAAGGACCAGGGTGCGCAGCCCGCCCTCGGCCGCCGTCAGCGCCGCGACAAGCCCGCCACCGCCGCTGCCGGCCACGACGAAATCGAAACTCTCGTCCCATTCAGGCATGGTGTTCCCCCGTTCCGTCTGTCGTGCCGATCCGCCTGGCGGCCCCAGGGTCTGACCCTAGCCGCGCGGCAGCCCCAGTCCACGTTCGGCAATGATGTTGCGCATGATGTCGTTTGTACCGCCGCCGATCATGCCGCCGAAGGAGGTCAGGCTGGCGAACATCGGATTGGCGGACAGTTCTTCCGTATCATCACCAATGTAGACGCTTTCAACGGGATCGACCTCGATACGGAACGCGCCATAGTCGCGGCGCAGCTCGCTGAACAGAATCTTGATGGTTGCCGCCGCGATCATCGTCCCGGCGCCATCGTGATCTTCGGCGAACAACAGGTCGCGGATCAATGCCCTGATTGACTGAAGCCGCGCGAACAGTTCGGCAAAACGGGCACGCAATCGCGAATCCCGCGCCCACGGCCGCCCTTGCGCGACAGCCTCGCGCAGAAAGATTTCCATCGCGCGATGGAGGCGTTCCGAGTTTTCCAGCGAATAAAGGCCGCGCTCCGCCGAAAGCGTGGTTTGCGCCACCGCCCAGCCCTGCCCTTCATCGCCCACGCGATCGACGGCGGGAATGTGAACATCCGTCAGGAACAGTTCCGCGAACTTCGATTTGCCGTTGGCTTGCCTGACGGGGCGCACGTCGACGCCGGGCGCCTTCATATCCATAAGGAAAAAACTGATCCCCGAATGCCGCGTGCTGCCCGGATCGGTCCGTGCAAGCAGAATGGCCCTGTCGGCATACATGGAAAACGACGACCATATCTTGTGACCGTTGATGACGTAGTGATCGCCGTCACGGACAGCGCGCGTGCGCAGGGCAGCGAGATCGGAACCGGCCCCCGGTTCGGAAAAGCCCTGGCACCATACCGCGCCTTCGCGCACTTCCGGCAAATAGCGCCGCTTTTGCGCCTCGGTTCCCCAGCGCATGAGCGTTACGGGAACATGGTTGAGGGATATCATGAATATGTCGAGCGGCGGGGCTTCGGCCCTGGCGAACTCTTCCACCAGAATGGCCTGGAGGCGCGGCGACATATCGACACCGCCATAGGCGCCCGGCCAGTGAGGCGTTCCGAGGCCCACCTGATTGAGCGCGGCCATCCACCAGCGTTGCGCGGCGACCGGAACGACGTCCGAGGAGGCGTGCTCCGCCGGGACAGGGCGCTGCGGCAGGATCCGCCCCAGCCAGTCGCGCACCGCGGATCGGAAAGCCGTCTCGTCATGCATGTGCTGAAGTATCATGCCGCGACGGCTCCAGGCAGACACGCTTCGCCAGCCATCGCCCCGAGCATGGCAAACGCGCTGTCCCAGTTCTCCTGCTCCGAACTGGCGACTGCCGCGTTCAATCGCGCCCGCTTCAGGTAGATGTGGCAGTCGAACTCCCAGGTAAAGCCGACGCCGCCATGCAACAGCAGGCTTTCCTCCGCATTCCGCAGGTAAGCCGCGCCGGCATCCGCTTTCGCCATGCGCGCCAGCACAGCGGCGTCGCGTGCATCTGCCGCAAAGGCGCGGGATGCCAGCGTGAAATTCTTGGTGGCCGCCTGCTCTCCCACATAACAGTTCGCGACCCGGTGCTTGAGCGCCTGGAACGATCCGATCGCGCGTCCGAACTGCTCTCGTTCACACATGTAATGGACGGTCATGCCGCGAACCGCCTGCATTCCCCCGACGCTATCGGCGGCGATTGCCAGACGAAGCGCCGTCAGCAGATCATCGAACAGCACCCCGTCCCGATCCGGCAGGATCGCGATGACCGGCGAATTGTCGCAGGCGATATCTCCGATCACGCGCGTGCGATCCCAGATGCCGCCGGGCGTGAATGTCCCGTCAGCGGAGAGATCGACCAGCGCAACCGCGCCTTCGCCGCCATGCCAGGCCGGAAGCAAGGCGGCCGTGACGCCGGATCCGCCGATCGCGCCATGCAGGCGGCCGGTTGCCCGGCCCCCGGCAATGTCGATCCGCGAGCACAGGTCCAGGGCAGGCATGGCAAGGCGAAGCGTTCCCATACGCAATCCATCGCCGATGGCCGAGGCCAGCCCCGTTCCTTCCACGCGGCCCGCCCACAACGCCGCGACGCACGCGGGAAGCAGCGCACCGGGCGCCGCGCAGCGCCCAAACTCCCGCAGCAGGGCCAGCGTCACGTCCGGCGGCAGGCCAAGTCCGCCCGATGCTTCCGGGATGCTCGCCGTCAGCCAGCCCATTTCGACCGCCAGCGACCAGACGCGATCCGCGACGGCGCCATCGCCGTCATAGAGCGCGTGCAGCCTGACGCGGTCAAATTCCCGCGCGAGAATATCCCGCGCGGCTTCGGCGATAAATTCTTCTTCCACCATATTTCCTGTCGCGCATCGCCCTCGTCAAGCCGCCGATCCTGGACCTGGGCCATAACGCTTGAACGCCTGCCCGTGCCGGCTCTCAGAAGCTGGCACTGACGCGCACGCCCCCCGTAATGGGACGGGCCAGTTGTGTCAGAGTGCTGAACGCCGACGGCACCGTGGTGATGGCATAACGCTCGTTGAGGAGGTTCTCTCCCCATACGGAGATTTCCAAACCGTCGCCCGAAGGTTTCCATGCCGCGCTGGCGCTGAGGTAGAAGCGTTCGGGCTCCTTCACGACATTGAGCGAGTCCCAGTAAAGCGACGAGGTATATTGCAGGTTGGCAGACAACCTGATTCCACCTTCGCCAAGGGGCACTACGTAGTTACCGCCGATATTGGCCTGAACGCGGGGCGTGCGATACAGATCCTTGCCCGTGACGTCGCAGATGACGGTGCGATTGCCGCCGGTCGGCGCGCCGGGATTGACGAAGCAGTTCGACGCCGCGCCTCCCGCGTCGCCCGTCGTGCGCGGCAGGGATGAAACGCTGGCATTGGGAAAATCCCGATACGTCGCCTTGAGCGCCGCGATGCCGGCACGAAGATCGAATCCGGGCGCCACCTGCCAGTTGATCTGCGCCTCGCCGCCGTAGATGCGCGCCTTTCCGGCGTTCTGCAGAAACGCGGAGCCATCCGCGCCCCGAGCCACCGTCTGCAGATCCTTGTAGTCCGTATAGTAACCGGCAAGGTCCACCCTCAGGCTGCGGGCAAGTTCCAGCTTCGCACCCAGTTCATACTGCGTCACCTTTTCCGGCTTGAGGGGGGCCAGAGCAGCGGCCGATGTCGCCGTCAGGTTGATGAGCCCGCTCTTGAACGCCTGCGCATAGCGCGCGTAGAGATTGACCGAAGCATCGGGCCGGTATTGCAGCGTGACGGTCGGCGTGAACCGGTCGAAGCTGGCCTTTTTCCTCAAAGAGACGGCGGGAACGGAATAGCGCAGATTCGCCGTCCGGCGTTCGTAAGTATAGCGTCCGCCGGCGATCATCGTAATTGCCGGCGTCAGTTCCGCCGTCGCCTGAACATAGCCGGCCAGGCTGTCGGTCGTGCCGCTCAACTGACCGGCGACACTGGTCGCCCCGAAAGCCGTGACCCGGTAATCCCGGTAATCATCGTCGGCGTGGAAATAGACGCCACCCGCGATCAGGTTGACGGGACCGTCCCACTGCGTCGTCAGATAATCCTCGTGATAGATAGACCGCTGCGCCCACAACGCCTGAAATTGCCCCACTGCGGCGGCGGTTCCATCCAGATCGGTAAACATGTCCAGCGTCGCATCCTGATAACCCGTGATGGAGGTGAACTGGAATGCCCCCGCCCGGCCTACCGCCGTCACTGCCAACTGATAGCTTTCCATCGGCGCGGAACTCGTAAAGCTCTGCCCCGCCTGGTAGTGGCCGAAATCAATGCGGTTGCCCGGCGCCGACGCGGCAAGCGTGTTGCCATCCAAGGGACGATAGGCAAGGCCGTCCTGGCCGTTGTTCTTCACATAGGCGCCCGACAGCCGCAGCTCGAAGTCCGCCGAAGGCGAGATGCGAACTTGCGCGCGTGCGGCATAGTTTCGCGTCTTGCCGATGTCCTTGCGCCGCACGACATCGCGAATGTAGCCATCATCGCGATTGACCTGCCCCGCGAGATTGAATGTCACGACGTCACTGCCGCCGGACACATAGGCGCGCCCGATGAACTGGTTGAAGCGCCCATAGCTGAGGCTGGCGTCACCGGTGAAGCCGCTTTCCGGCGCGCGGGTGACGACGTTGAGCGCGCCGCCAATGGCGTTGCGGCCATAAAGCACGCTCTGCGGCCCCTGCAGCACCTCGATCCGCTCAATGTCGCTGAGGTCCAGGTTCAGCGCCGGCACGAATGCCTGATAAACGCCGTCGATATAGACGGGCACCACGGATTCATCACCCGGATTGACGCCCCTCGTGCCAATGCCGCGGATGGTGGGCTGCGGGCTGTATAGCGCGTTCAGAAAGCTGAGGGCCGGCGCCACCCGCGTCAGATCGCGGATATTCTGCACGTTGGCTTCCACGAGATTGTCTCCCGAGACCGCCGAAATGCTGAGAGGGACGTCGCGAAGCCGCTCGCTCCGGCGCTGCGCGGTGACGACAATGTCCTCCATAGTCGCCGCCGCCGCATCGGCAACGGCGCTTTCCCGCAGTCCATCTTCATTCACCGCCGGCTGCGCTGCCGCCATGGCGGCATGGCTCGCCGCGCACAGAATCATCGCACTTCGAACCCACAGGCATTTTTGCGCCTTCATGCGCCTTTCTCCCTCACCTTGATCAAGAACGCCTCTACGCCGTGAATCGCATAATGTATATATTTAATTATATTTATTTTTCCAAATTTGGAATTATCGAGTGACGCTCCTGATCCATATATCTCTTAAAATACTGTTTTTCAGCCATAAATTTCCACCCGCCCCCGTGCCTCCCTATATTTATATATTTTATATACCTATTTGACAGAAGGATGTTTTGCTGTTTGCATCCCATCGTCACCGGATTGGCGCCAGAGGCCCCCGCCCGGGAACACAGACGAACACAGGGAGAGACGCCCAGATGCCGGCATGCACCGCAACAGAGTTACGAACAGTGCTGTTTCCCGTCACCGACCCCGAGAAGATTCCGGCTCAGCGTTACTACGCCGAGGAATTCTTCAATGCCGAAAAGGATCACCTCTGGAGCCGCGTCTGGCAAATGGCCTGCCGTCTGGAACAGATACCGGAGATCGGCGACTGGGTGGAATATTCCAATCTGGACAGGTCAGTGATCGTCGTCCGAACGAACGAAGGCATCAAGGCCTTCAACAATCATTGCCGCCACCGCGGCGTGCGCCTCACCGGCGGCAAGGCAGGCACGCACGGCAACTGCGCCCAATCCGGTTTCACATGTCCGTTCCACGGCTGGCGCTGGGACATGAATGGCAGGAACACATTCGTTTACGGCAAGCACCTTTTCAACGAAAGCCTGACCGCCCCCGAAGACATTGCCCTGAAACCGGTCCGCTGCGAAACTTGGATCGGCTGCGTCTTTATCAATCACGACCTCGACGCCCCGGCGCTGGCGGATTGCCTTGGACCATTGTCCCGGAATCTTGAAAGCCGGGGGCTGGCGGAAATGCGGATGGAATGGTGGTATGCCACGGTCCTGCCCGCGAACTGGAAGATCGCGGCGGAAGCATTCATGGAGAGCTATCATGTGATGAAGACTCACCCGGAATTGCAGCGCGCATGGCCGACGCTCTGGAACGGAATGTTCGGGCAGGACACGGGTGGGATTGGCGCGCCGACGCCCCTGCATTCCAATGCGCGAAAGAACATCGAAATGATGGTGCGCAACCTTGAGGCATTGGGCGGCGGGATGGCCTCCATGTATCACCGGAAGGAACTCGATGTCGCCCGCAGGCTGCTGGATATCGATCTGCCGGAGGATCCGCAGGAAGCGATGGCGTATTGGCTGGAAACGTTCCGCAGCGAACTCACCCGAACCCTCCGCGAAAACGGTGAGCCGGGAATTCCTGACTTCAACACGGCGATCACGGACCATCCGATCAATCGTCTGGAATATATCTTTCCGCACTTCTTCCTGCTTTCTCCCTATGCTTCCAGCGCCGCATATCGCGTGAGGCCGCTCGCCCCGGAAAAGTGCCTGTTCGAAATCTGGTCACTGACCCGCTACCCGCGCGGCGAGGAACCCGCCCCCATCATGGAGCCGACAGTATTGCCGTATGACAGCGAGGATTTCCCCCTGATTCCAAGGCAGGACTATGCCAACATTCCGCTGCAACAGCGCGGCCTTCATTCAGACGGGTTCGAATATATGCGGCTCTCCCGACAGGTGGAGGGTCTTATCAGCAATTACCAGCGCACGATCGACGGGTATCTCGCCGGACGCCCGGACTCCCAGATCGTCGCGGCGATCAAGAAACTGACCGGAACGTTCGACGACAGGATCGTCGATCTCGGTTTCCCGGCGAATGGCGTTTGCGCCACATTCTCCTGACAGCCTGTTGAGTTTTTCGCCATCTTGTCCAGAGTCCGTTCGCAAACATTGGCTGAAATTCGATAAGGTCGCGACATTTGCGGTACACCGCGTTTCTCTTTTGCATCGTGGGCTTGTCAGTAACGCTCGCCCTTCAGCCCAGGGGGTTGTGGGGCGGCTTGGCGCTGGCCGGCTGGATCGTGCTGGTCGCGATCGGCCTGCGCGATCTTGTGCAGAAGTCCCATTCGGTGCTGCGCAACTATCCGGTGATCGGCCACGTCCGCTGGCTGGTCGAAATGATCCGTCCCGAAATCCGCCAGTATCTGATCGAAAGCGACACCGATGCGACGCCTTTCTCACGCGCGCAACGCTCGCTGGTATACCGGCGCGCCAAGGAAGCGCCATCGGACCACCCTTTCGGCACTCTCAAGAATGTCTATGCGGACAACTATGAATTCATCCAGCATTCGCTGACACCCGCACCTGTCGCCGACCCCGTGACTTTCAGAGTCACCATCGGAAACGAGCAGTGCCGGCAACCCTATGACGCGAGCATATTCAACATATCCGCCATGAGCTTCGGCGCGCTTTCGGCCAATGCCATTCGCGCGCTCAATGCCGGGGCCGCGCGAGGCGCTTTCTACCACGATACCGGCGAAGGCAGCATCAGCCCCTATCACCGGGAACATGGCGGCGATATCGTCTGGCAGATCGCGAGCGGTTACTTCGGTTGCCGTGACGATCATGGCCGCTTCGATGCCGACCGCTTTGCGCTTCAAGCCGGGGAGAAACAGGTCCGGATGATTGAAGTGAAGCTGAGCCAGGGAGCCAAGCCGGGGCACGGGGGCGTCCTGCCCGGACGCAAGGTTACGCGCGAAATCGCCGCGACCCGCGGCATTTCCGCCGGTATCGACTGTATCTCGCCCGCGAAACATTCCGCCTTCAACACGCCGCTGGAGCTTGTGGCATTCTTGCAGCAATTGCGAACCCTGTCCGGCGGAAAGCCAGTCGGCTTCAAATTGTGCCTTGGCCTGCCATGGGAATTCATGGCTATCGTGAAAGCCATGCTGGCGACGGGCGTTATCCCGGATTTCATTGTCGTTGATGGCGCCGAAGGCGGAACCGGCGCCGCGCCGGTCGAGTTCAGCGATCATATCGGCGTTCCGATGCGGGAAGGCTTGCTGTTCGTTCACAATACGCTGGTGGGCGCCGGCCTTCGCGACCGGATTCGGATCGGCGTCGCCGGAAAGCTTATCAGCGCGTTCGACCTTGCTGCGGTTTTCGCGATCGGCGCGGACTGGGCAAATTCCGCGCGCGGCTTCATGTTCGCGCTGGGATGCATCCAGTCCATGAGTTGTCATACCAACCGCTGTCCGACGGGCATCGCCACGCAGGACACCTGGAGAAACCGCGCGCTGATCGTGCCGGACAAGGCGGAACGTGTCTGGCACTTTCACGCCCGCACCATCCACGCGCTTGCCGAGCTTCTGGCTGCGGCAGGCCTCACCCATCCCAACGAATTGCGTCCACACCATCTGGTCCATCGCGTGAGCACCACGGAAAACCGGCAGTTCGACCGCATGCATTATTTCGCCCAGCCCAACGATCTGATCGAAGCACGTTCCGCCTCCTGCTTTTATCGGGACAACTGGAATCTGGCGCGGCCCGATCGGTTCGCTCCGTGACGAGCGCTGCTGTCAGGCAAAGTGCTACAAGTCTCTGGCAAGGAGATGGCATGCGCCCGATATCATTCAAGCGACACCGTTTTCCACCAGAGGTTATCCGTCAGGCGGTCTGGCTCTACTTCCGTTTCGCGCTCAGCCTGCGTGATGTCCAGGAATTGCTCGCAGAGCACGGCATCGACGTGACCTACGAGACCATCCGTTGCTGGACCATGAAGTTCGGCACAGCGATTGCGGCCACATTCGCCGCGTCCCGCCCCGTGCCGACGATGTCTGGCATCTTGACGAGATGGTGATGCGCATCCGGGGCCAGCGCATGTATAGTGGCGCGCCGTGGACAAGGAGGGCGAGGTTCTCGACATGCTCGTCCAGAAGCGTCGGAACAAGGCGGCGGCACTGAAATTGCTGAGAAAGTTGCTCAAAAATCAGCGATACGCCCCTGAGACGATCGTCACCGATGGGCTGGGATCCGATCCGGCCGCGCTGAAAACCCTGAACTGCCGGCAACGTCATCGTCCCGGCCGTTTGCGCGACAACAACCGGGTGGAAAACAAAGTAGCAGCCCTTATCCCTGTCTGCCACGTTCATCTGACAGAACCACGTGACAACACCAAAACCTGCTATCAGTCCAAGTTAGGGGCAATGATGCTAAGGCGTTGATTGTGGGCGATCCGGCGATCCCAGTTTACAATTTGTGCCGTCGCCCGATCTTGTGCGATGCGGAATGCTTCGTCCGGGTGACCTTCGACAATGGCTTCCATCAGCTCGTGGCTGCGGCGCCTTGCGATGGGAATCTCGTCGAGAATGAATTCTGGCAATTCGTGACGGCCTTTTGGCAATTCGTCGAAATGGCACTCGATGACGATCTCCAGTATCCTGCTGATCATTTGCATCGTCTTGCTTCGTGAAAGCTCGAATATTTCGGCTTCAAACGCCTGTTGCTGCCGAAATAACATGCGCGAATCTTTTTGGCTTGCATCGATTCGATCCAGACAGAGCCTTAGTGTGCTGAAGTCGCATGTTCTCGGCTGCTCTGCAGCCAACTTGGCCGCGAGCGGAACGATAGCCGCGCGGGTGTGCAGGACATCGCGAACGGTTGCGTCATTTGTCTGCAGTACAAGTCCGGCATAGAATGCCGCGCGTTCGGTTGAAGGCGCCTGTATCTTGGCTCCTCCCCGTCCACCCCGAGTCGTTCTGACAAGGTCTTCGGCTTCCAGAATCCGGATGGCCTCTCTGAACGTGGGCCGGGACACGCCGTAACGTTCAGTCAATACCGCTTCCGACGGCAACGAGTCTCCGACCTTCAGGATACCATTAATGATGTCGGCCTTCAGTTCGTCAGCAATCAGTTGGGAGGCCTTTTTAACCCTCAGCTTCCGGCCCCGACTGTTGGCTCCCTGAGCCGTTTCGGCTGTTTGCATGTTCAACAAACCAATCAATTTTGCCTGCTGCTCCGCGTTTGCAACGCTTTGGCCAAATTGCAGGACACAAACGTCGCAGGCAAGAGCCACTGTACAGGAGCGCAATTGAACCACTCGCGGTGGAATGTCCATAACCATTATCTAGATAAACTCGTTAGATAACAGTGGAAGTCTTTTGTCCCAACTGATATCGCGGACTCAAGGCGCTTCGGGCGGCGGAAAAAGGCAGGCACGGAAAATCCTTTCCAGCGTTCGCGGGGCGTGTGTGCGGCTTCCGAACTGTCCCGGCCAAAAAGAAGACGCCATAATTGAACGGAGGATTGGGAGGGACATGTCTGCAGGGGATCGTTCAGCCTCAAACCTTGAAGCGGGGATCACGTCAGATGCGACCGGCGGGCATGGTGGAGCCTACCGCTGGTACGTACTGGTCCTATTGATGCTGGTCTACACGGTCCACGGAATGGATCGGACGATCATCAATGTCCTGCTGGAACCGATCCGTGAGGAGTTCGGATTGAGTGACAGCGCGCTCGGCCTGTTGACCGGCCTCGGCTATGCGCTTCCTTTCGCTCTGACAGGAATTCCACTTGGGATTTTGGTCGACCGTATCAACCGAAAGAGACTGCTGGCCGCGCTCATCACGATTTGGAGCGGATTTACGGCCCTGTGCGGGTTGGCACCCAGTTATGGTTATTTGCTGGCGTCGCGGATGGCGGTGGGTGCTACGGAATCAGGGTCGCCGCCTTCCGCACTGGCGCTTATTTCGGACTATTTTCCGGCGCAGATCCGTTCATCTGCTGTCAGCGTATTCTACATCGGCGCCCCAACCGGGGCGATGCTGGGGGCCTATTTTGGTGGATTGCTGACCGCCAGTTATGGCTGGCGGACCGCCCTCTACGTTGCGGCGGTCCCCGGCTTTGTTCTGGCTGCCCTGCTGTTGTTGACAGTGCGAGAACCAAAGCGCGGACAGTCTGATGAGACCGTAACGCGTGAGAATGCGACATTTATGGATGCATTGAGGATGGCACGAATGCCCAGTCACGCCTGCCTGTTTGCAGCGCTGATTTTTGGCAGCCTGTCATCTGTGGGTATCTCCAGTTGGATACCGGCTCTGCTGATGCGAGCTTATCAGATGCCGGTTGGGGATGCTGGATCGCTCACCGCATTGGCCGGTCTGATAGGCATGGCGGGAACAGCGCTTGGCGGTATCCTGTCGGATTATTATGCAAAGGGACGAACCGAAAAGCTGTTGTTTCTAGCGGGTTTTAGCCATCTGATCTGCATTCCTCCGTTCCTGTACGGATTATTGTTTGTGGACGACATTGCAGCCTTCGCCCCGCTGCTTTTTTTATGGAGTTTTTTACATGTTATCTACTTCGGTCCGGGCTTCAGTCTGGCGCTGGGTCTGACTCCGGCCTCGCTGCGGGGCAGGATGATGGCCCTGATTTTTGTGCTGATGAACATGCTGGGAGCAGGCATGGGGCCTCAGATAGTCGGCTGGGTCAGCGATGCGCTAACCCTCGCCGGCGATTCCGCCAGTCTGCGCCATGCCGTCGCAGCGCTTACTGTCGCCACCTTTATAACCGGAATGCTTTTCCTGCTTGCCCGCCGCTGGATCAAGCCGGGCATCACCGAACCCGTTGCCTGTTGAATGAGCGATCAAACACACAGCCATGATGGAGAGTAAAATATGAACCCTGCCGATCTCACTGCCGGAATTGATCCGTTGCGGGAAAGGATTACCCTTGAACAGCCAGCGGGAGAGCCGACTTTTGGTGAAAACAACGCTTTTTGGACTCACGATGAGGGGAAGGGAATCCAGATCAACGGACATCTTAATACAACGGAAGATCTTGGCGATTATCACCAACGGATAGCCAAGATTTCCGTGTCTTTCCCGGATGGTCGTCTCTATCAGCTCCGTGAAATCGGCGATGGTTGTACAGAGGACATGACGGGAACCGGCAACCTGCGTTTTCATTGCATTGAGCCATTCAAGCATTGGTCCTGCCACTTTGCAGGTGCGATGGACAATGTGACGATCGTCTACAATTATCGGACCGGTAATGTGATTGACATACCGCGTGTGCCAATACGGTTTGACATTGACACGCAGATGGTTGCGCCTGCCTGGCTTCAGGGATCGATGGTGGAAGGGGGGCTGGGTGTGGCGACCCCCTACATTGGCGGTGAGCGCTACGAGCAACTGTTCCGCGCCTCCGGCAAGCTGGTTGTCGGTGGGGTCGAATACACCATCAACGGATATGGCAACCGCACCCATCGCTATGGCACGCGAGACCTCTCCACAACGGCCGGGGCACCGCCGATGCTCGGCCATGTTTGGGCGGCGGCCGTCTTTCCCGATGGATCCGCCTTTGGACTGCACGTGTTCCCCAATCGCGATGGCAGCATATTCTGGGGGGAGGCCTATGTCCTGAAAGACGGCATCCAGTTGCCGGCCAGGATTATCAAGGCGCCCTGGCTCAGCCACTATCGGCCGTTTGGAGAGCACATCGAAATTATTCTGGAAACGCACGATGGCGAACGTTTCGACATATCCGGCGAAACGGTGTCGTCGGTTTTCACCCTGATGATTCCTGCTCCGATACCGGGCGAACAGGTGCCGTTGTCACAGGCACATGTCCGTTATCACATGCGCGGGCAAACGGCCGACAACATGATGGAGCGCTCGTTGCGGCGCAGTTGCATCGAAACCGGTGTGG
>Ga0265293_10003038_pt1 | contig 32046 bp, 22 predicted proteins | sample Munlanlewell138R_FD_192505 | JGI IMG/M metagenome (GOLD analysis project Ga0265293, IMG submission 192505) | Leachate microbial communities from a municipal landfill in Southern Ontario, Canada - Leachate well 138R | ecosystem: Engineered > Solid waste > Landfill > Unclassified | place: Canada... | reverse complement strand
TCAGCGTGAATCCGCCACCGCTTTTGAGTTGGCCATAGCTAATATGATCGTCCTGGAGACCACTTTGGATGGTGTATTGTAGCGGCGTTACCTGCAACTCTTTGTCTAGGGCGCGGATGCTATTTCGAACGAGTTCACTGGAATCGAACTCGACACGGTAGACCGCTTTCTGATTGATCCGACTCCAGAGTGCCTTGAACTCTTTTTTCTCGAAATTGGCATTGAGCGGATTAGTCTTCGGCTTGCGGTCATCACCCACCTCGGGCAGCTGGGACTCGCTGAAGACGCTGTCGATCAAGCCCCAAATCTGGTCCGCATGAGGGGCAAGCTCGGGCGGAAGCGCCGCCAGGGTCCCGTTGGCTTTTGCCTCGTGGTAGGCTTCGGCAATCTGATCAGCGTTATCTGTATAGTCATTCTTGATCAGATATCTATATATCTGCTTGGCCATGTCTAAGCTAATTTCCATTGTCCCTGAGTCGGTGGTGATGACCTTCCCGGTGAAGTAGGCTACGTCCGCCTTGCGGGGGCGCGCCGAGAGGGATTCGCTGATTTCACGCTGAAGATTCCCGACGAAGTCCTTGTAGCTCTCGCTTGCGACTACGGTCAGGATATTCACGTCATGGACCGTCGCCGGGTTGTCCATACGGTCCCCGAGCTGGTTGACGCTAATCCGCAAGCCCCGGCCCACTTCTTGACGACGCGAAATCGTGTTGTCGCTGTGCTTGAGCATGCACATGACGAAGACATTGGGGTTGTCCCAGCCTTCCCGCAGGGCGGAGTGGGAGAAAATGAACCGGACCGGTTCCGCGAAGGAGAGCAGCCGTTCCTTGTCCTTCAGGATCAGATCATAGGCATCCACGTCATCGGAAAGCCCGGCTTCCTCTCCACGCGTCTTGAATCTCGGATTGGTAAGTTTCTTGGTTTTCTTGTCGATGGCGAAGTAACCGTTGTGGGTGCGGCCAACCTGAATTCCCTTCAGATATTCCTGATACACTCCACCATCCAAGGGAAGAAGGCTTAAATATTCGGCTTTGAGCCGTTCGTACTCTTCTTCAAAAATCCTGGCGTACTCTCCCTGTTCATCGGCCTGGCTGTAGTCTCGGTATTTAGCCACCTCATCAATAAAGAATAGGGAGAGTACCTTGATACCCTGGACAAAGAGGACTCGTTCTTTCTCAAGATGAGCCCTGATTGCCTCCCGGATCTGAATCCGCCGGATGGCCATTTCCGTGATGTCGCCGGTTGCATCACCCGCACTCAGCACATGGCCGTTGGTGAACTCCACCGTGTCCTTGTTGGCGTCGATCTGGGAGATGACAAAGCCACGATATTGGTCCAGCTCGTTTGATTCAATGAACAAGTCTTTGCCGCGTTCCAGTCGTTTGACGATCCGCTTGATTCCGCCGCCCTGACGCACCTCCAGCTCGATGCGTGCGACGGGTGCATTCTTGGAAATCTCGATGGATTCCAGGTAGAGATAGGCGTTGGTACCAGCGAGCCCCTTCACCGCAATGCCACGCACCGCAATCTTCTTCACCAGCTTCTGGTTGTAGGCGTCCAGGGCGTCGAGGCGGTGGATCTTGTTGTGCGTGGTCCGGTGGGTGGCCGAATAGCGCAGGATCATCAGCGGCTTGAACTTGGCCAGCGCCTCCAGCGTCTTTTTGCCCTCCATCTTCTGTGGTTCATCCAGGATCAGGATGGGGCGGTTGCTGCTGATCACATCGATAGGCTTGCGCGACTGGAAGCTGTCCAGCTCGTCATAGATGCGGCGGTTATCCTTTCCCGTAGCATTGAACGCCTGGATATTGATGACCATAACGTTGATGCCCGCATCAGAGGAAAAGCTTTCCAGATGGTGCAGCTGCCTGGAGTTGTAGGCAAAGAAGCGGGCCTTCTTGCCATAACTCTCGGTGAAATGCTCGGCGGTGATTTCTAGCGACTTGAGCACGCCTTCACGGATGGCAATGCTGGGCACCACCACAATGAACTTGGTCCAGCCGTACCGCTTGTTCATCTCGAAGAAGGTCTTGATGTAGCAGTAGGTCTTGCCGGTCCCGGTTTCCATCTCCACGTCAAGATTGAGCTTGCATCCGGCGCTTGACACCAGCTTGTCCGACAAGGGCAGATTCTGACGCCGCTGCACGGCATGGATATTAGCCAGAAGCTGGGCATCGGTCAGCTGGATATCGGCATTCTTAAAGCCGGTTTGCTCTATATCCGTGCCCGGCAAGGTCGGTCCCTGTGCCAACAGCTTTTTATTTACGCCCGGGTCAATCCGATAGGTAATTCCGGAGGTATTCACCTGCCCGGCGAAGCAGTCAACGACCGATTCAACCGCGCTGGTCTGATAGGGCTGGATCTTAAACTTCAGTTTCATGCCATGCCCCCCCTTAAATGGACTTCACATCAGTGCCCGGAGACATCTGCTTGAAGATCTGTTCCACGTTGATCTTGACGGCATCAGTGTCAAAACCAGTGTCGCGAAAGACAACGCGCAGCGGTTTAATGCGAGCTAGTTCCTTGACCAAATCCTCGTTTACGCCCGTATCGAAACAGGCGACAAGGGCATTTTCGTCCACGAAAAAGATCGTCTTACCCTGGATAGTCTCTTTGCGGATGGGTAGTGAAAGATCCACGCCCCAGTCCAGCAATACTTGGAAGAGCAGGTCTTCGGGCTTGCGGTCCGACTTGATGTTATCGGTAAAAAACTTGAGCTTGCCTTGCTCGATGGCGTCTGGCGTATAGTAGACGTCGGCCATATTGGATGAATCGACTTTGAGGACGCGAAAGCCGATATCCTTGTTCCAGCCTTCGTGGCATTTGCCTTCTATAATCTTCTTGCCCGCCCGGCGAATGCGCTCCTTGCTGATCTCGTCGATAGTTTTATAGCCTGCCTTGAAGGCTTCAGACTTTTCTTTGCACGGTTCAGGGATCTGCACCATGATAAACTTGCGGTTACCGCCGTCCTCAGCGTTGAGCTGCATAACCGCGTGGGCAGTGGTCGAGGATCCAGCGAAGAAGTCGAGAATAAGATCATCTTTGCAGGTGGAGATGATTTGCATCTGTTTTATCAGTCTTACAGGTTTAGGTGTATCAAATGGAGCTTTCGAAGCAAAGAGAGTTTTAAGTTCTTTATTTGCTTCATCGTTATGTCCGACTTCTTGAAATGTCCACCAAGTGCTTGGGACTCTCCCATCTTGTACTTCTTGTAAATATCTCTTTAACTGAGGTGCTCCTTTTCCATCTTTACCAAAATATATACGATTTTCTTTCAACCAACTCTGCATTGTTTCCTTGCTTGCTCTCCAACAACTACCTTGTGGTGGTAAGAATTTTTCTCCTGTATTTGGATTAATTATAGGAAATACACTAGACTGTGAAAATGATTTTACGATTAAATTATCAGAACGCCAAAGACCACGGCCGTCACCGTCATTATTTTTGTAGGGTTTATTTTGTTCCGCAGTTCTTGGAAGCAACAGTCTATTAAATAAATTCGTTTTCTGATAAACGATTATGTGATCATGAAGATTTGATAATCCTTTTACATCATTGGTTGTTGCATATTTTTTTTGCCAAACAATATTTGCCACAAAATTCCTTTCACCAAATATCTCATCACATGCCCTTTTTAAATTCGCTTGTTCACCATCATCAATACTTATAAATATAACCCCATCATCCCTCAGCAAATTCCTCGCCAGCTTCAGTCGCGGATACATCATACTTAACCAGTCCGAATGAAACCGCCCATTGGAATCCGTGTTTGTCACCAGTCTATTGCCTTCTTCATCCTTCTGATTTGATCTTTTAAGAAACTCATCTGAGTTCTCGGAAAAATCGTCTTCATAGATAAAATCTTTGCCCGTATTGTACGGCGGGTCGATGTAAATCATCTTGACCTTGCCGAGGTAGGTCTCCTGAAGCAGCTTCAAGGCTTCCAGATTATCGCCCTCAATAAACAGATTCTTCGTGGTATCGAAATCCACACTCTCTTCCCGGCAGGGGCGCAGGGTCTTGGCGATGGGCGCGTTTGCGGTGAGCAGGGCTTCCCGCTTGCCTGGCCAATTGAGGTGGTAACGCTCCTGTGGGCCTTCCACGATGGACTCGGATAACTCCTGACGCAGCTGGTCGAAATCGACCGCCAGCCTCAGCTTACCGTCTTCGCCCTGTGCCTCGGTCACGCAGCCGGGAAACAGCTCACGGATACGGGCGATGTTTTCCTGGGTCAGGTTCGGGGAGTGCATTTTCATCTTTTCCATATAAAACCTCTTTTCTAAACCACGAAAGGCACGGAAAACACTGAAGTTAAAGCGCAAAGCGCTCTATCTGTGCTTTCGGGTAACTGCCGAAGTTGATCAATAATCCTAATTTCAAGTTTGTTGCCTTCAGGTAGTTGATTACCTGAGCTTTGTGTTCTGGAGATATATCCTTGACTGCTTTGAGTTCCAGAATGATCTGGTCATAGCAAATCAGGTCCGGCTTGTAGGTTTGCTGTAACCGTTGCCCTTTGTAGTTGAGCGTCAATTCTGGCTGGGAGCGGAAGGGAATACCTTTGGCACTGAGTTCCTTCTCAAGACACTCCTGATACACAGCCTCAAGGAATCCACAACCCAGCTCTCGATACACCTCGAAAACGGCCCCACGAATGGCAAAGGTCTCTTCTTCAAATAACAAATTACCCATTTCCGTGGCCTTCCGTGTTTTCCGTGGTTAATCGTTCAAGTTCTTGTTTCAGGTCACGCAGCTCGGCATTGATCGCGACCTTACGGTTGAATTGTTTCTCTTTCCGAAGACGGACTTCGCATTTCTCCATCTCGCGCTTCCGGGAACGGATTAGCTCCATTCTTTCCACCCGGGCCTGCAAGTTTTCTCCCGAGCGGGCCGGATGTGGCATCAGGGGCGTCAGCAGGTGTGCGTATAGAGCTTCGAGGTCGAAAACCATCGGCAGGGGTTTGCGCGGCGTATTACTTGAAATCCAGCCGCTTTCAAAGTATTCGCTGATGACCCACTTCCCTGAATCGGATTCGCTTGGCCTCTTGTAAGCGGCTATGGACATGATTTTCTCGTCATAGCGCAGCTCAAAGAGGATCGGGAAGGGAATTGCTACGTCAATGCAGCGCAGCACCTCTGTTTTCAGCTCGCCCCCCTTGAGGGCAATGCTGAACACCTGAATTTCCGGCACGGCCGTTGATTCATTTAGGTTAATCGTCTCGCGAGCAAGCTTATACTGCCAGACAACCTGTTCCACCTGCTGAACAAACAACTGTTTGACGGAGCGTTTTAGGCTTCCGTGCTGGTAAATTTTACTCTTAGGTAGAACGCGTCCGAAGGCGGCGTTCTTGGGATAATCAAAAAGCACGGCTGTCATCCTTCCTCCTGCACCACGAGAAAGGCAATAAGCTCAAAGTCATCGAGTCCAGCGATGGTGTTTACCAGGGCCGTGGTTTTGCCGCCCGAAAACAGGCTATCCAGATCTTTTTCCTCCTTGACGTCGATCATCGAACGGATGGCAGTGCTTAGCAGGTCGGAACAAGCCTTCATGTTCCGGCCTTCGTCGGTCAGTTGATTAAACAGGCGACATACGGCCTGAATGGGCTCTGCTTGTCCCTTGCAGCTTGAGCGCACCAAGTCGAGCAGTGTTTTAACCTCGGTGTGGTTGGCGATAACCTTGCCGGCGCTTGAGATATACACCAAATAGTAAGGATGCAGCCGGTTCTGCTGATTGATGTTGACCCCGTGGTTGAGATTGCGCAGTGCGAAGATGACGCCAGGGTGCAATCCCTCTTCAGGCCTAGCGGGGACAACTGCATGCATGCCGTTGGGCACGTTAGCAAGGTCGCCATTGGTTTTGACATAGTTCAGCAGATCCATACGAAAGTCATTCAAACCAAGATCGGTGATGGACACACCCGTTTTCAGGTCTTCCAGTTCGATCACCTCTTCCTGAAGACGCTGGAGTTGCTCTTTCCGATACGAAATTTCGCAGCTTTTTGCCGTGAGGACGTTGTCGTCGCCGGTGGCCGTCACGTCGGCAATGACCATCCGGTTTTCAACTCGTTCCTTAAGATTGATGTATTCATCCAGAGAAATGTCAGGCCAATAGTTCACCAGCTGGATGGTCTTGTTGGTGGAGCCGATGCGATCGATCCGGCCGAATCGCTGAATGATGCGAACAGGGTTCCAATGAATGTCATAATTGACCAAGTAGTCGCAGTCTTGAAGATTCTGCCCTTCGGAAATACAGTCGGTGCCAATCAGTAGATCCAGTTCAGCGGGTTCATTTGGTAGCACCAGCGCCTTTTCTTTAGCACGAGGAGAAAAAAGCGTCAGCAGTGACTGAAAATCGTAGTTTTTCTTGAGCGTTGATCTCGGCGTATCCTGTCCGGTTACTTTGCCCGTGTGTAGCCCCATTGTTGTCAGCAGGGTATTGGCCAAGTTGGCGTAGAGGTAATTCGCTGTATCGGCAAAAGCTGTAAAAACAAGGACTTTTCTATTTCCCTTATTGATAGGGTTTTCAATCTTACTAAGAATCAGCTTTTTTAGGTGTTGTAACTTGGCGTCATCTGCGGGTGTGATTTTTGTCATGGATTCCAGCAAAGCGGCAATGACTTCTAAATCAAACTTCAGATCTTCTTTCCACGATAGTAGATCCATGTCCGCTAGCTTGATTCTGATCTTCGCACCGATTGCAGCACCATCTGAAATCGGGATATCGTCTTCTTCTGCTTCGAGATTTTCCAAGCTTTCGATCCAATCAGAGATGCTAGCGGTTTTACCAAGTGTTTGAAACGCTTCGATTTTATTTAGAGTTTGCAAATGGTTGTCATGCAGATTTTTTAGCGTCAGTCGAAAAGCCTCGACAGAACTTTCTAGACGCTTGAGAAGATTGGTTGTCATCAATGCCTGCAGGCTGCGCTCACGGTCTGCCTGCCTTAACCTTCCCTTGCCTCCTCCTACCTTCGTGTCGTACAGATCTTCATATCTTTTGAGCCGACTGGGCAGGATATAGCTGATCGGGGCGTAAACGGCGAGCTTGAGCAGCGAGAGCTGTTCAAAGATCTCGTTAAAACTCATGGCATCCGTGCGCCCAGTCAATGGTGAATGGAATGACAAAGGTTTAAGACGCTCGGGAAACGGCCCTACCTCGCTGGTGTCATAAAAGGTCTGGATATGCTTACGCGAACGAGCAATGGTGACGCTGTCAAGCAACTCAAAGAAGTCAAAATCAAGGGAGTCCAGAATAGCACGTACCGTGCGATCCTCTGGAGGCAGCTTTGACCATCGGTTGAAAACCATTTGGGCATGGCGGAATATTTCTTCCACCGAACTGCCTGTGCGTAGCTTCTTGCTGAGATTTTCTGAGTCGCCTTCGTAAGCCAAAGCAAGTTGATTGCGTAGATCATTGAAGCGGTTATTGACGGGGGTGGCGGACAGCATCAGGACTTTGGTTTTAACGCCCTGGCGAATAACCTTATTCATCAATTTCTGGTAGCGAGTTTCTCGATCTTTAACGGCATCGTTGTTTCGGAAATTATGCGATTCATCGATAACGACCAGATCGTAATTGCCCCAATTCACACGGTTTAAAGGCATACCGAACGATTCACCCGAAGTGCGAGAAAGATCGGTATGGCACAGCACATCGTAATTGAAGCGATCCTTAGAAAAAATATTGGTCGTCAGGTTGCTGTTGTAATTCAGCCAATTGTCCGCGAGCTTCTTGGGACACAGAACAAGCACCGAACGGTTGCGCAATTCATAGTATTTCACAACGGCCAGAGCCGTGAATGTTTTACCAAGTCCCACACTATCGGCCAGGATGCAGCCGTTGTAGGTTTCCAGCTTATTGATAATGCCTATGGCGGCATCACGCTGAAAGTTGAAAAGCTTCTTCCAGACCAGCGTATCTTGATAACCCGTGCGATCGTTGGGCAGGACGTCTTCATCGATATCATCAAGGAAATCCCTGAAAATGTTGTAGAGCATCAGGTAATAGATGCGCTCTGGTGAATTTTCCTGATAGACCGACGCGATGTGTTCACAGATCGCGGTGGTCACGTCTTCAAGTTTTGTCGGGTCACTCCAGATCTGGTCAAAGAGTTGAAGGTATCTCGTCGTGAAATTCGCCTCGTCTAATCGATTAACTATGTTGGAGAAAGCATCACCCTGTTGATATCCCAGATCCACGGCGGTGAACCCCTGCAAAGGCGCATATGCCGCTTCCAGCGAAGGTCCCTGAATGCAGGCAAACTGTTGCATCGAGGATTGTGTTTTGTTGGAGCGGAATCTGGCTTTGCGGCGCATCCATTCAGCACACTCGCGGGCGATGGCACGCTGTGTAAGTTTATTGCGAAGCTGAATTTCAAACTCGGAGCCATAGAGGCTGCGTTCCCGATTGGCCTTAGAAATAAAGAACTCTCGGTGTTCTTTTCTAAGTTTGTCGGTGACTTCATTAGGAACAAAGGTAGGGACTGTAAAGATGAATTCCAACGACTCAATCTTTGCGAGTTCGGACTTCAAAGCTTCGTAGGCATAGATCGAAAAGCACGATGCCGCGATCTTCAGTTTGGCCTTGGGGTGGATGGAAGCCTTTAGATCATCGCCTAGCAAAGTATTGATGTTGTCTATGATCTTCATGTGTCAGCCCCCTTCTTGTTGCGAGCCGCCGCCCCACCAGCCTTCACCCACGCATCCACCTCATCTTTCTTGAACTTCCACAGACGTCCCATGCGATGAGCTGGCATAGCGTAGCGGTCAATCCAGCGGTAAACGGTGTCACTGCTCACACCAAGGTATTTGCCTATCTCGTCTACAGATAACCAGCGCTCTTCCATCTCGGCCATTTTTTCAGCTCCTGTCAGACGTTTTCGCCTCTTCGTCACTACCGCCAGCGGCGCAAGCCTAGTCGTTGAGCACAATCCCCCCCACTAAACAGGCCTCCACGCTAAATTTCCAAGTACTTATTGTCAACCGATTGTCAAGCGCTTTCGGGCGCAAAAAAGCGCATACCCCAGCTCAAAACGTTCCCAATTGCCGTCAATGACTCTCGCCGCACACCCTCGTGAGGGGGGAGCAAACGCAAAGTCGTCAATTTGATACTTTTCAAGGCTATTTTTTTGTGGGGGAAGTTTCCCCCTACGCCGCAACCCCGCGCTGTGCGCGGGTTTGCGTCTACCCCCTCCGCGGGGACACCCCGCGACGCCCCGTCCAGTTTTTGGCGAAACAGGAATTTGCGGCTGTCCTAGGGGGGTAGCGCGAGATCGCCTGAAAAAATCGCCAATGCGCAAATTTTATGCGGTGGCTTGGCCTAAAGCCAAGACGCTGCATAAAATGCTTGCAAATTGGCAGATTTTTGAAGGAAGCTCGCGCGTAGGGGGGCTAAAGCCCCCCATCCAGAAAATAAAAACCTGAAAATTCAGCTATGAGCATTTTAAATTTTAAAGAGCAAAACTTGGGCGTTTTGCGAGAACCCTCTGCATAAAGCAAAAGCGAGTGAAAGGGTAAATTGATGTTAAAAGGGAATTTTTTTGATTTTGATGCCGATTGCGCGCTAGAAGCGGAGAGTTTCGAGGATTTGGTAAAAGGCAAGGGCGCGCGCATTGAGCGCATTGTTTCGCGTGGCCAACGAGCGCCTGAGGGGGGCGGCTATTTTGTGCAAGATTGGGACGAGTGGGTGCTCTTGTTGTCGGGAGAAGCGCATGTCGAGTTAGCGCAAGAACTTGTCGTGCTCAAGTCGGGGGACTGGTTGTGGATCCCGGCGAGTGCGGCGCATCGCGTTGTCTATACGAGTTCAGAGCCGCCCTGCGTTTGGTGCGCAGTACATATGGATTAGGGCGCAATCTTGCGCATTGAATATGCGACGCTAGTGAAGCGATGCATCAATCCGTTGTAAGCCTACTGCCCATATGCTTATTGCGTCCAATTTGACAGTTTCAGCAGCATTAGGTAATTACTATGTAGTTTGAAGGGGGGAGATTGCTTATTTAATGACTGGGATGGCGATGACTAAGAATGAAATTGTTGATGCCGTTTATCACCGTGTAGGCGGAAGTAGTCGCTCAGAAAGCGCGGAGCATGTGACCTATGTATTTGAGTGTATTAAAAATGCGCTCAAACGCGGAGAGGACGTTAAGCTTGCAACATTTGGTGTATTTTTTGTGCGCAACAAACGCTCTCGTATGGGACGTAATCCGAAAACGGGAGAGAGTGCTACGATTAGTGCAAGGCGAGTAGTTGGTTTTCGGGTTAGCAACCACTTAAAGAAGCTGGTGGATGACGCGAAACATAAAGTGTCTTTAGCTGCCACAGCCAACGAGTCGTAGCCTTACTACGCCTATGTTTGCAGACGAAGCTGCTTTGTTATCTTAGGGGCTGCTCTTTTGGCCATACTTATACCAGATAAAAGTTATTTTAAAATCGGCGAGGTTGCTCGTCTCTTGAGCGTGGAGCCTTATGTTCTGCGTTATTGGGAGAGCGAGTTTAAGTGCCTGCGTCTAGCCAAAACGAGCTCTCAACACCGTATTTATAAACGTGGCGACATCGAGTTATTGGCGCTTATCAAGCGCTTAATCCATGAAGAAGGCTTCACTGTATCTGGAGCCCGCAGCCAAATCAATAAGCTCACCAAAAACGGGCAAATAGCGGCTATCAAGTCGAGCATGCTTTACACAGAGAATGAGAAGCCGCAGCCAGCGCAAGTTTTTGGTACCAAAAGCGAGTTGACGGCAGCTGAGCGCACGGCGCTGCAAGCCAAGATTAAAGCTAGCCAAGAGCAAGAGCACAAAGTCGTTAGTGCGCTCAACAGCATTAAGCTCGAACATGAGCAGCTAAAGCGACAAAGTGCTAAACTTGCCACCGATAATTCGGCGCTAGAGCGCGAAAACCGAATGCTTGTGGCGGAGCTTGCGCAAAAAGCGCAGAGCATACAAAACCTGATGAGCCAAAGCAGCGCGAGTTCCGACTTTCAGCAAAATCTGATGAACGAGAACGAGTCGCTCAACGAGGATCTACGTCGGCTTCGCGCTCAACTCAATGAAACAGAAACATCGCTTGAAGCCGCGCAACAAAGCAGCGCGAGTTTACGCGTCGATCTTAAAGCGATAGGGGAGCAGCGCGAGTCTTTGCGCGAGCGCATCGAAGAGCAACAAAATCAGATACTTATCTTGAATCAAACGCTTGAGTTCTCGGATACACAGCTCAACGACAGCAACAAGCGTATTGCTGATTTAACTGCGCATTACGAAAAGGCGCAGGATGCTTGGAACCACGATAGGCAGCTTTGGGAAGAGCAGAGAAGCGTGTTTATGCAGAGCTTGCAAAAACTTGAATCCGAGAATTCGGACTTGAGCAACGGCTCTAAATCTAGTAGTACGCAACTCGAAGAGGAGCGCCAAAAGCTGCGCCACCTTCAAGAGAAGTACGAAACGCTTCAAAGCAAATATGAGCAGCTTCACCAAAAGGAGTTGGAGACACAACGAGCTTTAGTGGAACAACAGCACCGCACAGCGATGATGGATACCAAGTGTCACGGTTTGGAGCAGGATCTACGCGAAGCAAAACGCCAAAACATGCTTATTACAGCGCAGGGTTATCCGGAGCGCATCGCGTCTTTACAAGCAAACGTTCACCAAGCAGCTATTGAAAACAAAGAGCTGCACCACAGTTTGCAAGTCGAAAAGCACCGACAAACCGCAGTCAAAGCGGCAATTTTTGAAGAGCTTTTCGCGCTTCATAAAGCCGTAGAACTTTAGTATTTGTACCATTTTGTGCAAAATAAAGGAAAATTCAATGAAAGAGCTTATCCTTAAAAGTAGCAGTGAATTAGTGTCTATGCGTCGCGCCTGTCGATTAGCGGCCAAAACGTTAGAAGAAGCTGCGAAACTGGTTAAGGTAGGAGAGAACACAGAAAGTATCAATGACTTTGTACACAACTATACGCTTAAAAACCGTGCCATCCCCGCGCCGTTGAACTACAAGGGCTTTCCTAAATCGGTTTGTACCTCGGTAAACGACGTTGTTTGCCACGGGATCCCAAGTAAAGATCACTTGCTCCAAGATGGCGACATCATTAATATAGATATCACGAGTATACTCGATGGCTGGCATGGCGATGTTTCGGCAACATTCTACGTCGGCACTCCCTCTAAAGAGACGGTAAATTTGGTTGAATCTACGCGTCGTAGTCTTGAGCTTGGCATTGCGCAGTGTATGCCAGACAATCGCATAGGCGACATCGGCGCTGCTATCCAAAGCTTTGCTGAGGCGCGCGGTTTTGCGGTAGTACGCGATTTTGTGGGTCACGGCATTGGGCGGCAGTTTCACGAGAACTTGCAAATTCCCCACTACGGTAAGCGCGGGCGTGGTATGCGGCTAAAAGCGGGAATGACTTTTACCGTGGAACCCATGCTCAACGCTGGTGACTGGCGCCTGCGCATACTCGAAGATGGGTGGACCGCAGTGACTTTGGATCGCAAGTATTCCGCACAATTCGAGCACACACTGCTTATTACCGATGGTGGCCCCGAGATCTTAACGCAGTTTGAAGCGCCGCTACAAAATAGCATTACGCCTGCTTGGTTTAAGTTCTAAAGAAACTCTATTGGGGCTAGCGACCTTAAAGCCCGCTTTGATTGATGGCGTTCTGGCATTTTGCTTCATTGCTCCCCAGCCAAGCACGTTTCGCTTTTCCCATCAACGCGCGAACCCCTTCAAAAGACGTCGCTAAGCTCCACAAACCTGTGTTATTATCGAAAGCTTCAAATTGTGCGGCGCATATTTGCGCAAGCTTTGATGATGTAAATCCCGTGTGTGCAAAGGCCAAGCCTTGTCTTGCAATTTCTGTACTAAGATCTATCGTCTTTCCCGCATAGTTCAACGAAACATAGGCAAGATAGCGCTCATGGGTATCATCCAATGGACACCAACCCCCTGAAACTGGCTTATCGCAGCTAATGGTTAGTTCTTGGTTTCGTGCAATAATATTTTTTACCCCCAGCCATGACTCATAACCATATGGCTCGTTAACATTAGTGTAATGCTCATCTTGCGTACATTCGTAATAATAGTATGTGTTGCGTACTTTACTGCATTCAGGAGCGTCTATTCCGTGGATCCTAATATTGTATTTTTTTTGTAAGCAGTTCGCCCCTCGCACCGTGACCCAAATCGTGTCGCCGTCGGTAACCTGCACAATAGTCGCTTTCGATCCGTTAATCAGCGGACAATCAGTGAGCGGGGCAGAGCACTTGTAATCAACACAAAGTAATGTCCCAGCGCAATGCGTGTTTAAGCGGCACTCTACATCTATACAGTCTCCCGACATGCAACGTTGTTTATCCCCACACTCTGTATCGCGCTGGCAGCCATCATCAGGAGCACTGCACTTGTAATCAACACAAAGTAATGTCCCGGCGCAATGCGTGTTTAAGCGGCACTCTACATCTATGCATTCTCCCGACACGCAACGTTGTTTATCCCCACACTCTGTATCGCGCTGGCAGCCATCGGGTTTATTGCCCACACAGTTATTATCAACACATTTTAGCTCACCCTCACAATCTGAATCTATGCCGCACTGTATGGTTTCGCTAGGCGCAACGCAGGCTTTTTGCACACAAATTAACTCGTCGTCGCAATCATTACTATCGTAGCAACGACCGTTGAGAATATCCTCTAGCCGTTCCAGTTCTTCAGGCGATAAGCTGTTATTATTCGCTTCATTTTGGCAACCAAAAAAGACGAAAGCCACAACAAGAAGAATCACTGCAAGATATCGATTCAAGGACGCTAAAAACATTCTCCGCTCCAAGCCATAACGCTATGTAGTTAGTAATATTGCAGCACTCGGCACAAAACGCCAAAGCTGCCTATACTCATACTAGGTAGTAACGGAATTGCATGCAAGCGCTAAATTTCACCGCTACGGCTCGCCGATAACGTGCCATACAATATCGAAAGCTTCACTACGTCGTAAAACACTCAGGCGCGCCCCATCGCGTCGCTCTCCTATTTTCTCCCAAAGCGAAAAATAGCGCTCTGGATTCCTCGGTAACTCGCCATCTATGGCCAAGATTACGTCACCGAGCGCTAGGTCGACGCTACGCAGTGCACCGCGCGGAAAACCTTGAATTTCATAGCCCACCAGTTCGACGCCATCGCGTACAGGCGCTAGTTGCAAAAACCCTAAAGCATGCGCTGGGCCATGGGCAAAAAACGCGTCAAAACGCTCTAGCTCTACGTCGATCTTGCGCGCCGGCACTATCACCGCCTGCTCTTGAGCAAGATCGCTCAAAGCACGCTGTTCCGCTTGCAACGCCGCGCGCTCAGCTTCCTTGCGCGCTTCATCCTCGCGCACAGCTTCCCAATACCTAGATTCTTGGGCTTCGCTAAACGGAACAGAAGCGCCACCGCTCGTGCTCGCACAACCCAAAAAAAAGATGTAGACGAACAAAAAGACGATATTTAATACCGCAAAGACTATGTGTTGCATACGTTTATTACCTCGTTTCTCCCCTGCTACAGGCTAACAAATACTAAAAAGCACACAAGTTTTATAAGTACTCAAGAACGCGCGCTCAATAGCGCTCGCAAGTCTCTATTTTTGCCATTCTGATACTTGCGAGCCACAATATTCTCGCTGCTAGGCCAGCTTTAAACTTTGTTAGGAGGAAGCATTGGCAAAAACGGGAAGCACAAAAACTAAACTTAGCCAGAAGCCCAAACAAACGAGAGCTCGAAAAGCCACAAAACGATCTGCTGCAAAACCCAGCAAGCGAACTAAGACAAAAGCCCTTGCCTTTCGCACTAAACTCGCCATCTTCACTACTTTTGTCATTATTGTGCTGCTAGTACTCTGTTTTGACATGCTTCGAGCACAGTCTAGTGCCATGAGCCCCGCCATCGACAAGGGCGATCTCATCCTGGTCTTTAACCCGCCCTTCCATTCACTGCGCTACGAAGCGGGCGACGTTGTCGCATTAGGCAAAAACCTGAATACCCCAAACATTCTTCGGCTTGTTGCGAATAATGGCGAGCATGTGACGACGAGCTTGGGTGAAATCCAAATAAATGGCAAGAGGCTTAGGGCGCGACCTGTCGTTTCGGATGCCATACGTTCTGCACAAAATGAAGTACAAGATTGCTTCGAGACTTTGCCCAACCAGAGAGTTCACCGCATACGCTGCGCAAAGCAAGAACTCGTAAGCAGCAGTGTAAGTAAAACGCGTCTAGCCCAAGGCGAAGCCTATCTTTTAGGCGATAACCGCGCAGCTGCGCTAGATTCAAGAAAACTCGGTCCTATTGCCCAAGAGCAATTGCAGGGTAAAGTACTTTTTACCCTCAGAACGAAATCGAGTGACAGCGCGCTTTTCGGACGTTGGCTGAAGTTTTTTCACTAAATGAAAAAAACAATAAACCACGAAATACACGAAAATTCACGAAAATTCACGAAAATTCACGAAAAATTCTTTTTTATCTTATAGAACCGACTTGATATGTAATAATCTTTCGTGCCTTTCGTGTCTTTAAATTTTGAACCACGAAATACACAAAAATTCACGAAAATCTTTTTTTTTCTTACTGAACCAGCTTGATATGTATTAATCTTTCGTGCCTTTTGTGTCTTTAAATTTTGAACACAGAAATACACGAAAATTCACGAAAGACTCTTTCTTTTTTAAATGCTTTTATAAGATTAAAGGATACCTTAGTTTTACACGCCCAGTTTGCTTCGTTAAAAGCTTTAGTGCCTTTCGTGTTTTTAGTGGTAAAAAAGCTTTCGTGGTAAAAAAGCTTTAGTGGTAAAAAACAAAGCGTTGCGGTAGCCGCAATAAATCAGGGTTTACCTAGGGGTTAAAGCGAATAATATCGCGTTTTTGCTCTTCATTAATACTGAGCATAGCGGCTAGCCGCTCTTCATTAGCTGCGCAAAGTCTGTACAAGCCGCTTTCGAGTTTTGGCAGCGTGAACTCTAAGCCGTTTTGTAGCCGACGCAGATCGTCGGGCGAAAGCCTAATCGCGGGATATGGGCTCATCGCGTCGTAGGGTGTTATGAGAAAATTGGCGGGATCCGAATCGAGAAACTCGGCCAAGCTAACAGCATTGCCGAGTTCAAAGTGCCCGCTTTTAATACGCCGAAGCGCGGTGAGGTGGGCAAGGCTATTGAGCGCTAGCCCGAGATCTCGCGCGAGGCTTCGTATATAAGTTCCTCCCGAACAGTGTATGCGTAGCGAAAATTCAGGGGCGGCAAAATCCAAAAGTTCTAGAGACATAACGTGGATCTTGCGCGCTGCAAGTTCAAATTCTTTGCCGCTACGCGCAAGCTCGTAGGCACGTCGTCCATCAACGTGAAGCGCCGAATATCGTGGCGGCGTCTGAAGAATTTCTCCGCGAAACGCGTTTAAAGCCTCTATAAGCCGCTCTTTACTCACATGTTCCCACGCGGCTCTAGCAGTTACTTCGCCCAACGCATCTTCTGTGTCGGTGGATTGGCCGAGCATAATTTTAGCGTCGTAGGCTTTATTGGCTCCCATCGAAAAACGCAGTAACTTCGTCGCCTTACCGCAAGCTACTACGAGTAAGCCCGTGGCCATCGGGTCGAGAGTCCCACCGTGTCCGAGGCGCGCAGCACGAAGCTTGTGCTTCATTTTGCGCAGCACCCCAGCAGAGCTCATAGATTTTGGTTTATCGATAAGAAAAAATCCGTTCATTGTACCATGAAATCCTAAAAAACACGTGTGAACTAAAGATGAAAAACCGTGAGCATTGTATTGTAGCCAAAAGCGCTAAATCTCGAACTTCCACTTGCGAATACGTGGATCATCTTCTACAGAAAGGGGGGAGTCGGGTAAAATAGCGAGCCAATCTTCTGCACTTGCAGAGTTGGCGGCGAGTTGCCATGCAAGGGAGACGCAATGATGGGGGGAAGACCAAAAGTAGTAGTTATTATCGCCTAAAATGGCGATATCGTCGTTGTCTCTAAAAGGGTAGAGCGCCTTGACGAAAAGCGGAAGATCGTGGTTTGCGTAGCAATCTTGCCCGTCGCCGATGCGCAACTGTCGTTTTTCCCAGTCGACCATTGCCGGACCTCGTAGCGTTTTATCGAGGAGTATTTCGGCTAAACCTTTTAAGTCAAACTTGGCATCATCTAGCACTTCGTGATTTTTCCACAAAAACGCTTCACCGCTTGTATCGATGCTAACGGGGCCGAGCGCCGAATGCGCTACGAGCATCGGCCTTGATTCATGAATAAACTTCGTTTTCCAGCTCCCATCACCGTAGATAAAACGAAGTTCATCCGCTTGCATGCCACCTGCGCAGCACACAAAACAGTCGCGCGACGCCGCGCAATCATGCCGCAAATCTTGTTGAATATTGGGTAAAAACAGCAGCTTATCGCTATGCTCTGGCCTAAACAAGTAGGCTAGCGCCGCAATGGGAGCAAAACCAGAATCGACCAAAAGCAAAGTCGTACCATCTTCAAGACTTGGCCCAATTTTCAAAATATCTTGCGAAAACGCGTGAACTTCCTCGAAGTTCTTTGCGTCTTTGGCAAAATACAGCTTGTTTTTATGCGCAATAACGAAACCAGCGTTGTTTGCGCCAAACAAAAAGTTCTCGCGTGGCAAAATAAAATCGAAGTGAATATCGCCACAAAATCCGCGCTCAAAGTCGATGCGTCGAATGCCGTGTGAAATACGCACATAGAGGCTGTTTTCGTGAACTTGCGGCAATACGCCAGCATCCATATCGTTTTGCGCGCTTGCCATAGGGCGCCCGCGTTCATCGTGTGCGATGGGGAAAATCATTTGGAGGAACCTACGCGAACTCTCTTTACTATAGTGCTTCCCCACAAGATCACAGAGCAAGTAGGCTTGAAGCTCGTTTTGCTGCTCGATCTCCAAACGCAGGCGCTCAGACCAAGTATCTAGCCCTACCGTTTTGGAGTAAATAGCGTGTTTTAAAAACTGCATAAACTCCATGCTTATGTCTGTGGCATCAAAAATCATATTTTGCGTTATATGGCGCTTAGCGCGCTGTTGCTTTTAGCCTATATCGGTAGCGTAGCAAAAAACCTTTTATGAGCAAAACCAGTGGCTACACGTCTTTAAGCCCCTATCCTAGTTCCCAAAACCCTCTATAAAATACTGCCCCACCACGGCGTCTAGAGCATTACTAGCCCTTTGTGCAAGCTCGCTGTCGAGCGCACGAATACAATCCCTATAGTCTTTAGCCTCAAAAGCGTTCAAATGCGCGTTTAAAAAGCTAAAATCTTGCACTGGCAAAGTCGTTCTAAGCCTCTGAACAATATTTTTCGACTCCATAACTAAGTACTCATGCTCTTTTATTTCGCGCGCGTTATTGGCTTTTTTATGTTCATCCAAAGATTCGGCTAGCGAGTCCAAGAGCTTTTGTGTACGCTTAATTCGCTCATCAATTCCCGCTTCAATCTGTTTTTCGGCCTCCCTGTAGCAAGCAAGCAAAAACGCGTCATTTTTTGCAAAATACCGCCTAACCTGCTGGTACCAATGCCATAGTGCATAAAGATTGCCGACGTATTGACAAGATTTTTGAATTTTATGCAAAACGCGCGACTGTCTTTTGGGATTAAACTCCATATCAAGGTCTTTAGCAGCATTAAGCACCAGGCGCGACTTCCCTACGTCGCGTTGCAGCTTCGAGCCCGCTGCCAGCACGCTGCCAAAATCGACATGCACTGGGCTTACGATTTGGCTTTGCCCGCCGATGAAAATGGGCGCTTGATTGAGTAAGACCCCGCGCGCAACATCACCAAATAGCGATGCAAATTTGTTGCCCCACGGCGAGTAGTTGTAGAGCGCCATGCAGCTGCCGACTTCACTGTGCACGCGCCTTGAGCGGCCGCCGCTCAGAAGGGCATCACAAAAATTGACGAGGCTCCCCACGATGCACTCTGGCATCAAAATGCTCTGTTTAAGGCCAACCGTGTGCCCGAGTTCCGCGCCCTCTTCCAATAGTGTGCCTTCGCGAAGTTCTGCATGCGAGCGCACCACAACCCTATCAAGCAAAACACAATCGACATAAACCCCCGAGCGAAGCTCCACGCCTCGCGCTGCCACCACATTCTCATAAAATCCCCCTCCGCCTACGCCCACGCGTGTCCCGCGCCCCAAACGCGTACGTTTCCCGCGCAGTACGCTGCCAGGGAATATCTCGACACCGCCCTCAATTTGCTCCACTGCGACGTCTTCTATGACTACGCTCTCGGGTGCATAAATCTCGACGCCCTTAGCGATTAAGCTCTCTTTAATGCTCATAATCCGCGCTACTTTTAAGCTAGCAAGCAACCAACAAACGCCGCCTCCTTGACCTAGGCAGCCAGCAACATTATGCATTCAAAACAGCGCTTGACAATGGCAGCCCATTTTGGCCGCCGCGCCAACCCACGCAAACGCCGACAACTCGCCTCTTTCGCCTAGCCCAAAGCATAGCACTTTTTTGAGTCGTTTTGCTATTATCTCGTATGGCGATGTGTTTTTTGAGGGGGCAAGCCCCCTACGCCCGAGCCTCACGCCTTAATTTGCTAAAAGCTGCAAATCATTTGCGCCGTCTTGGCTACTCGCCAAGCCAGCGCAAATGATGCATCTTTTGCAAATTTCCGCGCGGGGTCTCGGTCTACCCCCAAAATTTCTCGCGATTCCTTGCGGTTTTTGCTTTTTAGCGCAAGGTTTTGCAGCAACAAAAACTGCAGTGTTCTGCCTTTAAACGTAAAACCGTCTTCTAGAGGCTAAGCCCTATCCCAAAAAAGCGAATTTAAGTTTACAATCCAATCAACAACTGACGGGGTGGCACTAAAGCCTGAGATTAAACCCGTTGAACCTGTTCAGGTAATGCTGGCGTAGGGATTCGGTCGCTCACCAAGTTTCCGCCAGTAAAAGGAAACTGGAATGAAGCAGCTTGCTGTTATATGCGTCGTTTTTTGCTTGTTATCGCTTTATGCACAAAAGCTTTTGGCTTACGACGAATTTGATGAAGCTTACGCACCCAACAACGTGTCCTTGCATTTTCAAGATCTGAGCTTTCAGATCAAGGGACGGATGCGCCTAGGCTTACACGATCTCGAGGGCTCTGGGGGACCAGGCTACGATAGCCCAACCGACACACAGACTATTGGCACACGTTCGCCGTTTGTTGAACTCGACTCCTTTGACTTAGCGTTTCGTTTACAATGGATGCGCATGCTCGCACTCAATAGCTCTGTCGAGTTTTTAACGTCCGGCGCAAGACTTTCGAACATCTATTTTGCATATTCCGCAAATCTTCATGACAAGCTGCACCACAAAGCTGAGCTTGGTTACCTACAACCCATTTTTGCCACACATCGCTATACCGCCCGATATCCGCTTATCGCTAGCGTGAATTGGAAAAACGCCGAATATCATGCGGCATACAAACTAAAATACCAAATTAACAACGAAAACGCCATCAGCCTCGCGCTCGCCGCTTCCATGCAACGCCCCCTTAAATCCGAACCACTACACAGCTCGCCCACCTACAAAGGGAGCTTTAGCATACTCGCCTACGGCAACGCGCGCGCGTTTTCTGGGAACTCTGTCGCTGCAACAGCACTACTGCGTTTTGAAAGCCATGGCCTCGCGCTAGAAGGCTTCGGCTTTATCGGCAAGCTCAGCACGCACCAAGGTTTGGATATTTTAATCGCGGATTTCCCGCACTACCGCTTAAGCCCTAAACACAATCCCGATGCAAAATCTGGACTTGCCTACCTCGCGGGAGGACGTATTTACTTCGAAAAACACGGCTTCCACTTTTTGGCAGAAGCGATATTCAACAGAACAGGGCAACTGAAGCATTTTGGCTATTACGCGCAAGCAGGTCTCGAACTTTCGCGCAAATCAACGTGGTTTCACAGTATGATGTTTTTGCTGCGCTATGAACAACTTCTCTTGCTAGACTCTAGCCGTCCACTCAATTCTTCGTATGCCATGCGCTCCCCAGAGCAATCCAATGCCATTAGTTGGGACTATAGCATCGCAACGTTGGCCATTCATGCCAAAATTTTACGTGAATTTTTAACGATTCGCTTAGAGTACGCAATGATCTTTGAACGCAATGATGTGCCTGCGCTAGCCCAGCGCAATCTCGATGTCGATAATAATGAGCTGCTTGTTCAACTTGAAGCCATTTTCTAAGAGAATGTTTATTTGTCGTTTTTGTGAATTAGTTATATGGATAAACTCAACACTGCGCCGTAGCAGTGATGAGTGAATTTTATCAAAGCCTGAAATTGTGCGGAAAATCGCTGAAAAAACCTCGCCTTGCTTGCTGCATAACAGAGTTTGCGCGTTGCTAAGGAAGTTTTTTGAGCTTCTTTTCGCTAAGGCCGCGGCGTCGTATTCTGCTTATCGCTTTTGCGAGGAATGCCACCGTTTTTTATATGAGTAAAACAATGACTGAATTTTTAGCCCCAGAGACACAGCTTGAAATCCTCATGCGCGGTGTAGTCGATCTGCACACGCGTGAATCCTTTCTCGAAAAACTCGCCAAGAGCAAAGCCCAAAATAAGCCGCTCATCATTAAATTGGGCTGCGACCCAACGGCGCCCGACCTGCACCTTGGGCACCTCGTTGTGTTGCGCAAAATGCGACAATTCCAAGACTTGGGTCATCAAGTCGTCTTTTTGGTAGGCGACTTTACAAGTCGCATCGGCGACCCGAGCGGGAAGAGCGAAACACGTAAACCCCTCACTGATGAACAGGTTATGGCAAACGCTAAAACATACACGGATCAAGTCTTTCGCATACTCGATCGCGAAAAGACCCAAGTTCGTTTTAACAGCGAGTGGCTGGGTAAAATGTCGGCGGTGGATCTTATTGCGTTAAGTGCAAAGTACACGGTTGCGCGCATTCTAGAGCGCGATGACTTTAAAAAACGATACACCGAGGGACGCGCAATTAGCGTACACGAGTTTATCTACCCCTTGCTCCAAGGTTACGACTCCGTTGAGCTAAGAGCCGACGTCGAATTGGGCGGCTCCGATCAGCTCTTTAACCTACTCGTGGGGCGGCAGCTACAAAAAGAGTACGGCCAAGAATCCCAAATCGTTCTAACCTTGCCGCTCCTAGAAGGAACGGACGCACACGTAGAAGATGGCAAAATCGTTGGCGCTAAGATGTCCAAGTCTTTGGGTAACTACGTCGGTATTACAGAGCCCGTTGACACCGTTTACGGCAAACTTATGTCGATTAGCGACGAGCTGATGTGGCGCTACTACGAATTGCTGTCTCGGGAATCCAGCGCAGAGATCCAAGAGCGCAAAAACTCCTGGCACCCCATGGATGCAAAACACGCCCTAGCCTACGAGCTGGCGGCTTGCTTCAACAGTGAAGAAGACGTGCGTAAAGCGCAAGAAGCATGGAAGGCGCAGTTTTCGCAACGCGCGATGCCCAGCGACATACCCGAGTTTAAGCTAAAAACCGACGCGGGTAGCCACACGCTCTCCCTTGTTAACGCTCTTGCCTTAACTAAGCTCGCCCCCTCGAAATCCGAGGCACGACGCTTGATTCAGGGTGGCGGCGTAAGACTCGATGGTGAAGACGTGATTGAGGATATACAACACGAACTTCCAGTAGGTAATTATATTTTTAAAGTGGGGAAACGCCGTTGGGGTCGTTTAATTGTAGAGTAAGACGCTAAAAATTCGCATTTTCTTCGATAACGATAGCGCTAGATTGGCTCAATTTTAGAAGCCCATGGTGAGGTGCTACAGCGAAGTTCAAAATCTTGTATGCGCTTGCGAGCGAATTTCCGGGGGGTAGCGCAAGATCACCCGCATGTTCTGCGACTGAGCGCATTTTATGCTTTGGATGCGCGGTTTGAGCGCATACAAAGCATAAAATCGTGCGCGAAGCCGCAGAACATGCGGGAAGCTTGCGCGTAGGGGGGCTTGCCCCCCACAAAAAAGATGGCTTTTGGAATACGTTTTGTAAAATGCGCCTACTTAAAACTGTGCCGCCGAATACTAACGTTCATCAGGATTCCCACGCAGATCATCATGCTAAGCATACTAGAGCCGCCGTAGGAAACCATGGGCAGAGTAATTCCAACGACGGGTGCCCAGCGAACCACCATCGCGGTATTGATAATAACCTGCCAAAAAATGATCGCAGTTATCCCCACGGCAAGGTGCATGCCAAAGCGGTCGCGGGCAAGGCGAGCGATGCGTATGGCCCAGAGAATGAGGATGAGATAGAGCGATAGGAGAAAAATCACGCCCACAAAGCCGTATTCCTCGGCCCAGTTTGCAAGGGCGAAGTCATTCTCGGGCTCGGGTACGAAACCCTTTTGCACCTGCGTACTTTGGCCAAAACCTTGGCCCGTCAAACCCCCAGCACCCACAGCAATAACCGAATTTTTAACCTGCCAGTCGTTGCCATAAGGGTCCTCTTCGAGTTGTAGGAAGGTTTTAACGCGGTTTTTTTGGTAATCGTGCATCCCCATCCAAGCCAGTGGTGCGAGTGCCATGAACAAAAGCACTGAAAATATCAAGGTTTTTCGCCGAACGCCTTCAAAAAGTACCATCATGCTCGCGATCAGCCCGATAAGCACAGCGGTTCCAAGGTCTGGTTCCAAAAAAATCAGCGCCATGGGTACAGCGATAGCCGCAAGCAAAGGAACTAAGCTCAAAAATCCGTAGGCTTCACTGTGCTCTCGCTGAGAAAAAAACTTGGCGACAAAAATAACGGTAGCAATCTTCATGAGCTCCGATGGTTGCATGTGGAAAACTCCGAGGTTTATCCAGCGTTTGGAGCCGTTAAATTCGTCGCCGACGATGAGAACCAAAATTAGCGCCAAGTTGCCCAGTATAAAAATAGCGTTCGCGACGCGTTCATAGATGCGATAATCAATGGTAGCACAGGGGATTGCAAAAAAGATGATGCCAATTCCCAGCCACAGCAATTGCGTGTTATGCAAGGGTTTGTGGAGTATATCGGCGAGGCTTGCGAGATTGAATATGCCGATGCCGGCGATGGCTAAAACGAGTAAAAGCAGTAGCCAGTCGAAGGAAGTTGCAAAGGATTTTAGCGGTTTGGTAGAGATAAGACGCATAATTTAATCCGTTAGTTTGCAGCAAAACCTGTATTTTGTTCGATAACGGCTGGTGTTTTCTTTTTAATTTCGCGGAAATAGCGATCGAGGACTTCCATGGCGACGGGGCCAGCGGAGCTAGAGCCAGAGCCGCCGTGTTCGAGGAAGACGACAACGACGATTTCTGCATTATCGATGGGTGCAAAAGTGATAAACCAGGCGTGGTCGCGATATTTAAACTCGACCGCCGCATTCGAGGATCTTCGCGATGTTACTTGAGCTGTTCCTGTTTTTGCGGCGACGTTAAGGTAGGGGAGTCGGTAGGCGTATGCGGTGCCGATTTCGGCGTTCATGACCATATCGAGACCGTCGCGTATGGCTTTGAGCGTAGAGGCTTTGTAGGGCAGTTTTGAGCGAACGCGCAGCGGGTACTCAAAGAGCGGTTCGCCTTGCGCGGTTTCGATGCGATCGACGATTTGTGGGTAGTAAAGTGTGCCGCCGTTTGCCAGCGCTGAGTAGAGCAAGGCCATTTGCAAGGGCGTCGTTCGGGTATCGCCCTGCCCGATGGATGTTGACAGCGTGAAACCGCCCTGAAAGCCTTCCGAAGAATGTTTGGCGTGCCATGCTCTTGTTGGCACTAAACCCGGCGATTCGCCGTTTATGCCGATTCCTGTTCGGCGTCCAAGGCCAAAATGGTAGGCATATTCGGCTAGCGTATCCATACCAAGTTTTTCGCCAACCTTATAGAAGTACACATCACAGCTCGCCCCCAAAGACTCGACGATGTTAACCGCGCCGTGACCCGAGTGCTTCCAGCAGTGAAAACGCCGCCGCTGTTTGCCGTATTCATAATAACCGGGACAGTTCAGCGTATCGTGAGTTTGCATCAAGCCCTCTTCAAGCGTTGCCACCGCGGTAATAACCTTATACACCGAACCTGGAAAATAGCTCAACAGCGCTTTGTCGAGCATAGGTTTGTAGGGGTTAGTGTCGGACTTAAGATGCTCATCGCGACTAAGTCGACCAGACCAACTATTGGGGTTAAAGGTGGGCGTCGATGCGATACCCAAAATACGCCCCGAATTGGGATCCATCGCAACAATAGCCCCCGTTTCAAAATTCCGCAGCGCATTCTTTAAAATTCGCTGTAAATCCATATCGACCGTCAGAACTATAGTTTTACCCGCAATTGGCGCAACATCCTTCCAATTTCGCATAAGCCCTAGACTCGCCGGATCGGTCTGCGGCATCCCTCTCGCGTTGACAACCATCGCGCTCAGCCCCGAGCTACCACGCAAAATCGGCTCAAACGCTCGCTCAATCCCCATGCGCCCCGTCACGTCCCCCAGCCGATACCCATACATATTGAGTTTTTGCAGCTCCTCGCCGTTGACCTCATTGACATAGCCAATAAGATGGGCGGCCAAGTCGTTAAAGGGGTAGTAGCGCCTACTCGTAGCCGTGATTTCGACGCCGTAAAAATCGAGCATATTGGTCTCGACAAGCGCCACTTGATCGCGTGTAATATCCTGCTTTATGGGTATCGGCGAAAATTTGTTTTCAGGTTTAACATTCAGAACATTATTCGTTAACTTTTCGATTTGCTCGCTCGAAAGCGACAAAATCTTTGCCAAACGCTGTATTCGTTCGACGACTTCCTCCTCGCTCTCTCCACTTTGCACAAAAAAGGCTGGCGTGAGCGCAACGTTATAGGCTGGCCGATTTTCAGCCACTAGGCGCCCCTCAATATCCGTAATGACTCCTCGTTCCGCTGGAATCACGCGCCGCTTAATGAAGTTATTAAACGCCAGCTGCTTGTAGTGCTCCTCCTTCCAAATCTGCAAATACCAAAATCGCAGGCTCAAAAAGATGAAAGGTATAGCCACAAATACAAACACAATGCGAAATGACCTCGCGTAATCCTTAGGATCTGTGCGGATTTCAGCGACCTTCTTGGCCGACTTTTGCTTCTTATGTCGCAATAAATTCTTCATCTACGCCTAACCAACGCCAAAAGCCACTCCCGTGGCTTCGCTGCGAGTCTAGAAGACAATGCGTGCCAAGGCAATGCGTTTTTTGCATTCAGACTTTAAGCTTCTTTTATATGTGGGGGGCTTAATGCCCCCCTAGCGAAAGCTTCCCGCATTATTCGGCAATTCGCACTATTTTATGCGCTGTATGCGCTCAATCCGCGCATACAGCGCATAAAATGTGCTCATGGCCGAATACTTTGGGTGATCTTTCGCTACCCCCCAAGGACAGGCGCGAAAAACTTGAGACTAGCGCGAAAACATGGCATAAGTAGCTGCGGGAAGCGGGAAAAAACAAGGGGTTAGGGAAAATTAAGATGTTAGATATCAAGTACGTTTTAGAGAATTTGGACGCCGTAGCCGATGGGCTACGTTTTCGCAACGCAAAGATCGACTTCGATAAATTACGTAGTTTATCCCAAGAGCGACGCGAAAAGATTGGTCGTTTCGATAAACTCCGCTTCGAGCAGCGCCAAGCAGGCGAGCGAATGCGGGATTTGGATAAGCAAGAGGCGGCGAAGCTGCGCGAGGAGCTAAAAAGCGTAAGCGATGAACTCAAGAGCTTGGAAGCTAGGCGAAGCGAGATCGATGCTGAAATCGAAAATATGATGCTCTACGTTCCTAACTTACCGGCAAAGGACGTCAAACAGGCAGCCGACGAAAGCGGAAATGAGCAAGTTTCGCTTTGGGGCGAGTGCCCAAAATTCGATTTTGAACCAAAGGCGCACTACGATTTAGGTGAAGAACTCGATGTTCTTGACTTTGAGCGCGGCGCCAAGGTCAGCGGTGCACGCTTTACTTTCTTAAAGGCTGGAGCCGCTCGTCTTGAGCGGGCGCTTATACAGTTTATGATGGATCTACACGCTTCTCGAGGCTACACCGAGATTATCCCGCCCTACCTCGTCAATCGTGCGGCTATGACTGGTACAGGGCAACTGCCAAAATTCGAGGATGACGCCTACGTAACGAATGGCGACCTCTTTTTAATACCTACTGCCGAAGTTCCTGTTACAAACCTACACCGTGATGAAATTTTAGACGACGATCAGCTAACCATTAAGTACTGCGCGTACTCAGCCTGCTTTAGGCTAGAAGCGGGTAACTATGGTAGGGACACACGCGGAATGATCCGCCAGCACCAGTTCGACAAGGTGGAGCTACTTAAGTTTACGCGCCCCGAAGATTCCGAAGAAGAGCACATGGGCTTGGTTCGCGATGCCGAAGAGATTTTGCGCCAGCTCGGGCTACACTACCGCGTTATGCGCCTAAGTGCAGGCGATATGGGCTTTAGCGCGCAAAAGTGCTATGATCTTGAAGTATGGTTGCCTAGCCAAAACTGTTACCGCGAAATTTCGAGCTGCTCAAACTTTGGTGATTTCCAAGCGCGGCGCGCAAACATACGCTACCGTCCCGTTGAGGGGCCAAAAACTGCGTATGTACATACCATTAACGGCTCTGGCTTAGCGGTCGGGCGCACACTCGTCGCCATCATGGAAAACTTCCAATTAGCCGACGGCCGTGTGCGAATCCCCGAGGTTTTGCGCGAGTACACAAAATGCGAGTACTTATAAAACAGCGAGAGTAGCGAAAGAATACTTAGGCGCCACTTCAAAGTAAAGCCAATAAAATCAATACGCGAGGCCTTTGCCTCAACACAATTTGACGAGTCTATGGTTTCGTTCTTTAAATACGAAGCGACGGGCAACGATTTTATCATCGTTGACCAATGTGAAACAACGGCAGAATTGGCGCATTTGCGTGCACTTGCGCCCAAACTTTGCGATCGACACTTTGGCATCGGCGCCGACGGCATCCTTCTTATCGATGCAAGTCAGCAGCCAACACGCATGCGTATTATTAACGCGGATGGCTCTTTGGCCGAAACCTGTGGAAACGGTCTACGCTGTGCTGCTCGCTATTTACACGAACACTACGCACTAAAATACAGCGAATTCGACATACTTAGTGACGCTGGCGTCGTTAAGGCGAGGATTCTGCAAAGCGCTGAGCGCGGCGAGTCGTACGTAGTCGAAGTCGAATTGGGGGGATTGCGTTTTGAGGGGAAGCGTCAAATAAAATTAGGCGAAACTCTATTTGACTTGAATTTAATAAACGTTGGTAACCCGCATGCTGTTGTTTTTGTCGATGACGATCCGATGTCTTGGGCTCAAAAACATGGTGAAGCTCTGAGCACGCATGCATCATTTGCGGCAGGCGCAAACATCGAGTTTGTTAGGCGCCTTGGTGCAAAGAGCGCGCAAATGGCGGTGTATGAACGCGGAGCTGGTTTAACGCTAGCCTGTGGTTCTGGCTCTATTGCCACTACTGCAGTCTTTATTGAGCAATTCGCCAAAGACGCCAGCGGCATCGAATTGTTTTTGCCCAGGGGACGTGTCGAAGTGCATAAATCAACCAACTGCGATGCCTGCTACAGTTTGCGTGGAGAGGTAAACTTTGTTTTTAGGGGCGAGTGGATAAAAGGCATGATTTCGTGAACGGGCGCGCTTTGCGCTGTTCGCTGCCCATAAAAAAAGCGCCCTTTAAAGGGCGCTTACTGCGGAAATCGCAAGTTTATCAGCTTTTACAGACAGTTTGTGCTAAAGTTTGCGCCGTTAACACAACTACCTGGAGAGTGCTTAGCAATAATTCCATCAATGGCATTGTGTCTGACGAGAGTGTCGGAACCCGTATCGGGGCTTCTTTGCACGGAAACTCCACTTGCAGGTGTTGGGTAGTCTGCTTTTGAAATTTCTACGCCGTTATGTCGCAGCGATAGGTCATAACCCACATTATTAGTAAACATATTGATTTTTCCTGATGAAACCCAAAGAGCTTCTCCGTCGTTACACTTATCCTTTTCGTAGAGCACCAGCGCTTGTTTGGGCTCTAGAATAATTTTCGCAAATGTATAATATAGTGTTAGTGTTTCACCCGCTTTTGCTGTGTATAGTTCCATACCTTCAAGATTTATTTTTTGATCGCTAACGTTAACGAACTCTACATATTCGTTTTGTTTAACACCTGTACAGTTCTCGAAATCAACACTTGTGCTGGGAGCTGGCAAAACTTCATTAATAACGAGTTCCCCCGCTACTGGCGCAGACGGTTCTGCTGTACATTTTCCACCGCTACACTCATTGCTCAAGCAGTCTTCATTTTCCTTGCAATTGGCATCGGTTCCACAAGCATCACAATTCGGGCCTCCACAGTCGACGTCGGTCTCGCCGTTATCGGGATCATGAGTTTCGTTTTTACACATAGGTGGTGGGCAGCCGAGGGCTAAACTACCGCCGTCGGCGCAGGTGCCCGGGGAATAGCCAGACATTATTTCTTCCATTTCGTTGTGGTTGATAAAATCGTCGCCACCCATAAGATCAGGATCGCGATTGACGCTAATTCCATTTTTGTTGGAGCTCCATTTCGCCTCGGCAAGCTTTGTAGCGCCATCATATAATACAATGCTCCCTTCTTTGTTATTGGTAATGCTAAAGTCTTTACCATTGACAATGCCAAGTACATCATCTTGATTGCATTTGGCTGTAGCATAGAGTACAAAAGCTGATTTGGGATTAATGCAAATGTTCTCGAATTTGTAGGGATCTTTAATATTGCCGTTAACGGACACAGCAATATCATGCAGATTAATCATTTTGTCGCTATCGTTAAAGAACTCAATAAATTCATTTTGCCTAACACCACTACAGTTAATAAAGTCGCCTGACGTGATTGGAGCCGGGAAAACCTCATTAATAATGATCTCTCCTACTTCTGGCTTAACGCAATCTATCCCTGTACAAACGCCTTCTTCACATGAACTACTACGGCAATCTGCGAAGGTGTTGCAGGCCTTGCCCACTTCACACAAACCGCAGCTCCCACCGCAGTCAACATCACTTTCGTCCTGATTTTTAATTTCATCATCGCAGCCTACAGGCAGAACTGCGCATTTGGGAGCAAGCTTCCCGCCTGTAGAACAAAGCCCCGGTGTGGCGAAAATCTGTTCGCCTGGTATAAGGCTACTTCTCGCCACGAGTATGTTATTCTTTCCGTAGTCAGGTTTTCTCTGCCATGCTCCTGCTGCAGTTGCTGTTCCAATCTCAACGGCATTGATGACCGTACTATTTACCTCAAGGTGAATATGTTTGGCATCAGCAGTGCTTTGCGCAAAGGCGAGCGTCCCGTCTGTGTACACTTCTACATTACCAGCGCCACCCAGTTTTTCCTTAATATCTTCAGCATCTTGCTCATTGGTATTATTGAACACAACAGCCGCACCGTATGGATCGATACATGCGGAGCTTTTGAATGTATATCTTTCTGTTTTTTTAGATTGTATAATCTTCACTCCGCCAAGTGCCAAGCGTTTGTCGGTATTGTTAACGATTTCTATAAACTTGTCCCTATCATTAACTTCGCCATCTTTATTTGCATCAATGACAACTCCTTGATTCAACAGTATTTCATTAATTAACAAGTCATTTACTCTTGGGGGCTCACAATCTGGTACTTCACATACATTATTGACACAGCTCAGCGAATAGCAATCGCTATCATTTTTACACGACTTGTTATTTTCGCATTTTTGGGGACAGCTACCGCCACAATCGACATCAGTTTCGTCACCGCTCTTAATACCATCAGAGCAAGTATCAGGGGCTTTACATTCGTTTACAATGGCAAAGCCATTGCTGCACATTCCTGGGGAACTCGAAAGAGTGTCACTAACCTCGTTGTGTAACAAAAACTCTGTACCAGTAATGTCAGGCTTTCTTTGTGTAGATATGCCCGGTTTGCCCGTACCTGTATCTGCAGTACTAATGGGCATATCGTTATATAAAATTTCTACGAGGTGTGCGGAACCGTTGAGCAACGGAAACTCACCGCCTTTAACGACCGAATATACATGAGGCAATTCGCAGGGTGCCGTTGCGTATACAACCGCAGCGTGCTTGGGTAATAAGCAATGTTCTTTACTAAACTTATACTTCAATTCTTGGTTGCTATTAATAACAACATCTTTTAATTCTAGGGGTTTGTCGCTTACATTAACGATTTCAATAAATTCGTTTTGTAGCACCCCCGTACAATTTGGAAAATCGACAGTCTTGCTGGGCGAAGACATGATTTCATTAACAATCAGATCCCCCTCGCTTGGCGCAACGCAGTCTACAGCTTCGCCTGTACAAACGTTATCAACGCACTGTAGCGATTTACAGTCTGTACTCTGCGCGCAACTCTTTCCTGTTTCGCACATCGCACAAAGCCCACCACCACAGTCTACATCAGTTTCCGCGTTATTCTTAGTGCCGTCACTGCACATTCCCTTCACTGTCAATTCGCACTGCTTCGTTGTACGATTGCAAACTTTTGTTCCATCATCGACTTTGTCGTCGTAGCAGTCTGAGTTCAGAAAGCATCCATCGCTGCTACCGTCTTTGCATGCCAATGTTCCTAAGCCCATAAGTAAGCAGGCCGCGAAAATCCAAGTTAAATTTTTCCTTGTCATCTATCCCTCCGTAAAGATCTGGCCCTAGAGCCACAAACACCTAACACTTTAGCTGCAATACATCGCATACGCAAGCACAAATATGCCTTAAATCCACGCTTGTTTAACGACTCTACCTACCTGTGCCAGTGGTATTTTCCCGTCATACAATGTGAAAACTGCATAAACTGTAGGGGCAGGTTTCAAAGCTGCCCCTTGCTTAAAGCAACGAAAGTCAGGCGGGTTTTCAAAATATAGCCAATAAAATCAATAATCACCATACAAAAGCGGATTCTAAGGGCTCAGTTCCTCAATTCCGACTACGATTTGCGCTGCACTCACACAGGCTTGCGTTCGATTGCGCAAATCTAGTCTCATGAAAAACCTACGGTTTTTTTTCTTGTTCGCATGTCACAAGCTCAAGCGAGCTTGGCTTGGACATGCTCA
>Ga0265293_10003037_pt1 | contig 32053 bp, 22 predicted proteins | sample Munlanlewell138R_FD_192505 | JGI IMG/M metagenome (GOLD analysis project Ga0265293, IMG submission 192505) | Leachate microbial communities from a municipal landfill in Southern Ontario, Canada - Leachate well 138R | ecosystem: Engineered > Solid waste > Landfill > Unclassified | place: Canada... | reverse complement strand
TGACAATGACATCTCAGTGAGTAGCCCGCGCGTGCTGCGCACCGTTGCCAGCCAGGGCGATAACGGGCGCAGCAACAGGTCGCGGCAGTAGTTTTTCACCTCCGCTTGCCAGCACCAGTCGCTGGCGTCGTCGACAAAGCTGGCGAGATAGACATCGAAATGGCGACTCAGATGGCGCAGCAAGTGGAAAGCGCGAATCTTGTCGCCCTTGTTCGGCGGGTAGGGAATCCGATGACACAAAAACAGCAGGGGCACCCGTCCACTACCGGCTACAGCAGTGCTGTACGAAGCCGCAGCAGCGGAGGTTGGGCAATCGAAACAAGCCGTTCTTTCCATTAGCCAAGACTCCGGGCCAACGGCGGGCCTATCAGGTTGGCCAGCGGCAGGGGCAGCCGCCGCCAGGCATCCACCAGCAGGCGATAGCGGGGATTGGTGGGGTTGACATCGGGCATCTGGCGCGCCGCCACCAGATAATATTCGTAGGCTAGGGGCTCTGGCTCAAAACCCCAGTTGCGCTTGAACTGGTAGGGGCCGGTATCGCGCTTGCTGCGCCCAAAATCGAAGCTGGTCAGTCCCTCCTCGGCGCTGCGGCGCAGCAATTCCCAATACATGAAATCGTTGCAGCCCTTAATGGCACGCGCCCGGGCGACACTACCACCGTAGTACGGCAGCACCTCACCGCGAAAATAAAAGCTCATCACCCCGGCAACGTCTTCGCCTTTGTCGACGATCATCAGCACCTGGCAATCCGCACCGAATTCATCGCGTAGCAGCTCCAGGTAGCGACGGCTGAAAACCGGTGTGCCGAGATTGCGCACACTCTCGGCGTACACTCGGTAGAGCCGCTGGGTGCCGGCATCCTCGTCGCTGACCAGGCCGGCGGCAATGCCCTTGCGCACCATTGCCCTCTGCTTGTTGGGAATGGCCTTGAGGTTGACGTCGTTGTCGGCGTCAATGGCTTTATGAAAGGTGTAGTAAAGATTTTTTACTGGCCAGCCGCTGTTTGATGGCGCGATATTGCGCAACTCCAGCGCATCCACGTGCAGTTGGCGCGCCAGGGCGCAGGCAGCTTCGCGCAGCGCCAGCACTGCAGCATCGGTAGTTGCCGCGACACCACCATAGACGCAAAACGGCAGGCTTGCCAGAGTGTTGCCGAACAGGCGGCTGCGCACCAGAGCGAGTGGCAGAACACCGACGATCTCGCTGGCAGTCTCGCAGCTCTGGTCGTCTGAGCGTTGCTCGGCGAGGAAGAAATAGGTTTCGTGGCCAAACGCCTCCTGCAGCACCCGGCGCCAACCAATGCGGTGAAAGAACGTCGCTTGCGGGCAGCTCGCGACAAAGCTGTCCCAGGCAGCGGCGTCGACGGCGCCAGTGCAAAGCCGGACCGAGACCGTCATGACACCCTCTGCCGCGCAATGCTGCCACTATCTACGGTTACGGCTCCGCCGATCACCGGGGCGAAAACCCGGTCCATTCTGTCCCAGCGGAAATCGCCAAGCAGCTGGTCGAGTCGCGCCTCCATCCGTGTCAGATTGAGATAGTGGCGAAAGCGGGTTTTTGCCGTCAGTCCCGTAGGCCGCGGCTGCTGCGGATCAATTTCCCAGGGGTGGAAATAAAACAGGCCGCTCTGCCCTTCCCTCTCGTTGACATGTCGCAGTGCCCAGCGGGAAAAACGATAGGGAAAGAGGCGAAACCAGCCACCGCCGCCGCAGGGAATGTTGCGGCCAGCAATATTGACGGTGGTGACCGGAATTTCAGTGACCCGCCCCGCCGCTGTCGTAAACGCAAACCGCGACGCATCGGGCATACCGTACAGATCATGTCGGATCGGCACGATACTGGAGCTGTAGCGGTAGCCCGCCTCTGCCAATGCGTCGTGGGCCCAGGGCGTGGCGGTGCCGATAGAATAACTGGCAGCGCGATAACCCTGCACCGGCACCGCGCCGATATCCTCCAGCAGCGAGCGGGTACGTGTCACATCGCGCTGGAATGACAGCGCCTGCTGGTTGTCGACACGCACATGTTCCCAGCCATGACTCGCCAGTTCGTGGCCCTCGGCGACGATGCGCCGCACCATGCTCGGCAGGCGTTGTGCCACCCAGCCGAGGGTGAAAAAGGTTGCCTTCACCTGGTGGCGGTCGAACAGCGACAAAATACGATCAACGTTGGCCTCAACCCGCAGCGGTGTCCTGTCCCAGCTGTCGCGGGAGACATGAGGCGCAAACGCCGACACCTGAAAGTAATCCTCCACATCCACACTGATGGCGTTGACTATCGCCGCTGGTGCTGATGATGATAGAGTTGTTTGCGCTATGGGCTGTTGGGTCATTAATACGGGCCTCTAAAATTGATGCCGTATCGAGAGCATCAGTCTGTTCTCGCGATAGCGATTGAGGTCAAATTCCGAGTCTTGTTTGGTGTACAGGTAGTTCAGACTCAGTGTCGTGTTGTTTCCCAGTAGCCGGCTCAGCCCCACCCCGGCGCGCCAGGTCTGTGAACGCTGACCAAAGCGCCCCACAATGCTGCCTTCTCCTTCGCGCTCGCTCCAGCTCAGACGTGCATTGCCCGACAAGGTTGGCGACAGGGAGCGGGAAAAGGTCAGGCTCACATCAGAGAATTCAGCTTCGGCGGCATCCTCGGTGCGCACCTGCTCAGAGTTGGCGGCGCCGAGGCTGATCGTGGTGCGCCTGCCCGTGAAGCGATAGCGCAGCGCAAGGCGCTTATTGATGATCGGCGTATTGCCGATAAAGGTCGGCTGGCCATCTACGGTCAACGGGTCGCCTGGCAGCTGACCAAAATCCGGATCACCGCCAATGTCAGGGACAAGGGGATCATCAAAAATGTCAGCGGTGCGCAAATTGCGGGGAAATGTCAGGGTACGGGTATAGCTGGCGGTCAGCTCGCTGCGTTTGTGGTAATAACGGATATGCGCCCGCGGCGTGCTACCGAAAAAACGTTCACCGGTACCAATGGCGACCTCAATACGGCTATTGGGCGTCCAGCGCAGGCCCGCATCCCAGTAGCTGCCATCAACATCATCGCGGATGCTGGTGAATTCGTTCCACTCCTCTCCCACCAGGGCATTGATCTGCCAGGTGGATGTGAGCACCAGCGCCGCGCGGATTTCTGCCGACGCAAGGGTATTGTCAAAGGCGAGATTGCGATCGGTTTTGTCGTACTTCACTTTGCTGTAGCGACCAGCCACACCTGTCGTGAATCGGTTACCGCTGCGCTCGGTGCCAAGATCGAACTCGACACTGTCTTCGCTGCTGTCACCATACAGATTTGCATCGTTGTATTGCTGGCTGTAACGATAGCGCAGCAGCATGTCTGCGTCATCGAACACGCGCTGTTCGATCCGCGCCCCGACGCCGTAGTCGTAAATAATGTTGGTATTGTCACGACCGCTCAAATTGTCGCGACCACCGGCCGCGAAGGGATCAATAGGGTTGCGACCCACGAAGGCATCGGACTCCAGGGTCAGCCAATTGTCGACTACCTCGAGATCACCGAGGTAGCGCACACTCGGAATCCACGCCTTGCGATTGCCACCCAGCCCTGCAGCACCTCTACCGCACTCCAGACTACTGTCGCCTAAACTGTTGTACTCTACTGCAGCCGCCAGATACAGGCTGGCGCGTGCACCCTCGCCGCGCACAAAGATATCGGGAGTAATAGTTGCAGCAGCGCGTGCGTCCTTGTCGGTGTTCCGCAGACAGACATTATCCGACAGGTACGAACTGACATGGACAGCAACCTCTCTCTGCCATTCTGCGCTGTAAGCAATACCGGGTAGTAACCCGTCGCCAACCAGAAGACAGCTCAACAAGGTGGCCGTGCGTTTCACCGCAGCTGCGCCTCCTGCTGCGCGGAAGTGGCATTGTCGTGGCGGCCCTGACTGTAACCGTAATTGTAGCCATAGCCGTAACCCTGACCAATGCCAAAGAACTTGAATCTCCGGCGCGGTACTTTGTTGAGCAACACCGCCACCATCTTGTCATCGCCAATATGTTCCAACGCATCGCGCACGGCGTGTTGCGGGGTAACATGCGCCGCCGCAACAAAAACTATCTGCCCCATAAAGCTGGCGAGTACCGCTGACTCAGTGGTCATCAACAGCGGTGGAGAGTCAAAAATGATGACGCGGTCGTGATAGCGGGCGGAGATTTCCAGCATCAGCTCCTGCATACTTCTGCTGGCCAGTAACTCTGTGGCTCGCTCATGAGGAACACCAGCGGGCAGCACACTAAATTTGTCGATGTTGGTGCGCAGAATCACATCTTTCAGATCCATGCCATCATTCACCAGAACATCGGTCAACCCGGCAGTATTGTGCGCAATCCCAAGCACTGCCCCCGCCGTCGCCTTGACAACATCGGCATCGACAAAAAGTACCGTTTTGTCCTGCTCCATGGCAATGCTCATCGCCAGGTTCAAGGATGAGAATGTTTTGCCATCGCCCTCCAGGGCACTGGTCACCATAATAAGGTTGGCATTCTGGATAGGAGACGCTGACTGTCCTGTGATATTTTTCAACAGTGGCCGCTTGATGGCGCGAAATTCCTCGGCAATCATGCTGCGCGGCATCGTCGGGATGATATAGCCCGCTGCCTGTAGCACATCAAAGGGGATATTGATGACTCGTTTATTCCCGTGTTCAGCGGAGGGCCGATTCGGCTCATTGGCATCGGCGGACGCCGTAGGGGCAGCTATTGATGGTCCGTCATTCGCGTCAATAGCGGTACCATTTTTTTCACTATTATTTTGCTTGCTGTAAATCTTCTTCCCCTCAGCCTCTGTCTGTGCTGCGAGTGGTGGCGCGAGACTGCCCAAGGCTTTCTCGATGCTACTCATGGCGGACTCCCTGGCATTGGCGTTATGCAACGCGGATTATTTGGACTTTTCAACTGTGCAGGCGCAAGTGCTGTGGCACCGCAATCCTGATTGCTTCAGGCTATCAGCCCAGGCACCACCACAACCCCGACAAAAGTGGCCAACAAGCCGCTGCAACAGGCGGCAAAACCCACCAAATGCCAGCGGTCTCTGCGCTTTTCCATATTGCTCTTGTGGTACGTCACTACCCCCAACAGGGGCAGCCCAGTGGTGTGGACAAGCATGTGCGCATTGTTAATGATCGGGGACAACAATGAGATCAATAGTGCCAGTGCGCCACCCGCGCCCAACGACGCCACCAATACACCGCCTTTGAGAAGTGTCTTGTCGGGGTAACTGGGTTGATGGGGAACGAAAGGCGGATCAATGACCCTGATACTGAAGTCGCCGGTATTATTCTGGACATCGCCGGATAGCCTCGCGGATTCACGACGTTCCAGCATTTGCTGATGTTGTCGGGAAATAACTGCGTAATCACGGTCCAGCTGTTTAAGTTGTGCTTCGACCTCTGGTATCTGATGTACCTTGGCGTTCAGCTCTTCGACACGGCGCTCAAACTCAGCAACGCGAACTCGCACTTCTGCAGCCTGTGCCTGTGTTTCAGCCAGCATCGAACGCATGCCCTGATAGACAGGACTATTGGAAATGATACTTAAACCATCGCTTGAGCTATCGCGCAGTAGTTCGTATTCAACGGCTCTCTCCGCCTCCAGCTCGGCGATTAACCCCCGCAGGCGGCGTATTTCCGGATGTTTTTCAGTATAGCGGCTCAGCAGACCATCGAGCTGTACCTGCATTCCTTGAATACGGGTATCGAGCGGCGAGTTGATGCCGCTGAGTGATCCGCCAGCGATGAACACTGGATCTTCGCCTTCCAGCTGACGATGCAACTCCAGGCGCCGGTTTTCAAGCTCACTCAATTGCAGCAATGCTTGCTGAAGGTTGCTGCGCGCCTGCTGCAACCGGCTGAAGTAATCCCCACTTTCGCCCGGCAACACATCGACGTTGTTTTGTTTGAACGCAGCAAGACGCGACTCCGCCTCAACCAGCCGTCTTTCGGACTCAACCAGCTGCTCTTCAAGAAAGCTCTGCGCGCCGGAACTGTCCTGGCGCTTGTCGCTCATTGACGTTTCGATGAAAACCGTAATTAACGCCTGCGCCAGACGACGCGCCGTCTGGCGGTCGGGATGGGTAACAGAAATGGCGTAGAGTGAGTCGTTGCCCCTTGTGCCGCTGAGAGAAATAGCTTTCTGCAGGCGCTCTATCAGTGCGTCTTTTTGATCTTCAGTGGTGACTTTTAAATCCATATCTGTCATCCGCGCCAACTTCTCCATGTTGGGGCGGCTGAGCAGGGTACGGCTCATCAGGGCGATGCGTTCGTTAACATTGGGCGTTACCGTCAGGCCGCGCATCAGCGGACGCAGTACCGTATTGCTATCAACAAAGACTCGCGCACTGGCGACGTAGGATTCAGGCATCCGTGTCACAAAAGCCCAGCCGGCGATGGCGATAATCCACGCCAGGCCCAGTGCGATCCAGCGGTAGCGCCAGATGCCGATGATGTAGCTCTGTAGTTGCGCAAATACATCCTGCATAATGGATTACCCTGTGCGTAAAAAAACGTTGCTATTGAATGGGTAAGATCAAAACCAGGATTCTGAGATGATGACGATGTCACCCGGCTGGAGCGCAAGGTTGGCAGAGATGTCACCCTTCTTCAGTAAATCATCGAGACGCAGCCCGTAGGACTTGTGGCCATTCTCCCCCCTTCGCACCAGCACCGACTTGTTGCCGGCTGCGAACTCGGTCATACCACCGACAGCGATCATCACATCCAGCAAGGTCATATGTTGAGCGTAGGGGACACTTGCAGGCGCAGCTGCCTCCCCAACCACTCGCACCTGCTGCTCCGGTACCCCAACGAAGCCGTTGACAATGACACTGACCACAGGCTGGCGGACATATTCGGCATAGACCTTTTCGATATCGCGAGCCAGTTCAGTCGAGGTCTTGCCGCTAGCCTGAAGGTCCTCAACCAGGCGGGTAGTCAACTTGCCATCCGGGCGGACAACGCCAACGCTACTGAGATCCGTGTTGCCCCACACAAAGATTTCCATGGTATCGCCGGGGCCGATGACGTAATTGTAATCGAGCAGATCAAGGCGCTCCGCCTGCGGAAGCGGTTGTGTGCCGCATCCAGCCAGCAGTAGCGCCAGCGCTGCAAAGCGCCATGTTGCCGATGATACCAAGGACGATAACAGCGATATTCTGATCATTTTTCGCTCCTTCACGAGCAATGTGCGGCCCTGTACTTTTTGTGATGCCCGGCTTCGCAGTAAAGATCATTTCAAGCATATCGACAAAGGCTTTCATAACCGCAAAGCAGCCGTGATAAAGATGCCCTGCTCTCTCCAATAGAGAGAAAGTGCGACGATGGAAAGAGTAGCGAGGGATCTGTACCCCTTATGTACGCTAGTGAACATAGCCCGTTTATTTTTAAGTGAGGAGCCAGCCCATATGTAGCCAACCACAGGTAGCCGGGCATGCAGGACACAGATCAGCGTTGGGGCAGATACTCGGTCGTGAGCGCACGGCGATCTATTTTACCGTTTTGATTGTGGGGCATCGCCTGGCGCACAATGATTTCCGCAGGTTGCATGAAAGTCGGTAACTCTTTTTGACAGTGGGCAGCCAGTGCCTTGACCATTGCACTGTTGTCTCTGTCTCCAGCCCTACCGGCACTGGCCGGGGTAACCAACAGGAGTATGCTTTGCCCAAGTGTCGCGTGAGGTACACCCATCGCGACAGCAGCCGCCACCAGACCCGAGCCATGGGCAACTTCTTCGATTTCGCTGGGACTGACGCGATAACCCGAGGTTTTGATCATATCGTCCTTGCGGCTCACGAAATACAGATAGCCCTCCTCATCCCTGACGACCTGATCGCCGGACCAGACGGCAATTTCCGGCAAGGGCAGATTGGGGTCCTGCCCTGGAGAGGGCCGAAACCGCTCTGCGGTTTTCTCCGGGTCGTTCCAGTAACCCAGCGCCACCAGGACACCGCGATGTACCAACTCGCCCGGCTCATTGGCAGCACACAACTTGCCTGATGCGTTGACGACGAGAATTTCTGCACCGGGGATCGCCTTGCCAATAGAGCGCGGACGTATTGCCACCTGATCCGGCGGCAAGTAGGTTGAGCGGAAAGCTTCAGTCAGGCCGTACATCAGGAAAATAGCGGTATTGGGCAGTCGCCTGGTGAGGGTTTGAGTAGTCGATACCGGCATGACCCCGCCGGTATTGGTAATATAGCGCAGAGAATTGGCCGCCTCCTCAGGCCAGGGGATTTGCACCAGCTGGTTCCACAAAGGTGGCACCGCCGCCAGGCCAGTGATGCTGTACTTCACCACAGCGCGTAACACATCCTGCGGCAAGAGATAGTCCATCAATACGACACAAGCACCGACACAGAAAGCCGTGGTGACCTGGCTGAGCCCGGCGTCAAAACTGAGGGGCAAGACGGCAAGAATCCGGTCGCTCGCCCTGTTGTCAAGATACTGCGCGACACTGCGCGCGCCAGCGACGATATTGCGGTGAGACAGCACCACACCCTTTGGATTGCCGGTACTGCCAGAGGTATAAAGGATGACCGCCATATCGGCGTCGATACGACAATGGCTCTCAATGCCACGGCTCTCAGCATCGGGGGCCGTACCGAATGTTGACCAGGGTATGATCCGCGCAACCGGGCTACGTTCGATAAGCTCGTAAGCCCGTGCCTCGTTCAACTCGTCGACAACCACCAAGGTATGTACGCTGTGCCACCGATAAAGCTCACCCGTCAGCAATTGCAGGCGCTGTGCCGAGGTGACCAGCACCTGCGCCTGGCAGTGTTCGAGGATATAGCTAACCTGGCGTGGCTTGAGTAGCGGATTGACAGGAACGAAGCAAGCACCAGCGCAGGAAGCCGCGAACATGGCAGCAACTGTTTCGACCTGCTTGGGCAGGTAGACGGCAACACGCCCACCACTGGTGACACCCGCCGCCAGTAAGCCATTCGCAACCCTCTGAATCAGCTGCCAGAGTTGTCCATAGCTCAACTCCTGGTCGCGAAAAATCAGTGCGGATCGCTCGCTATCGCTTACCGCTCGCGCTGCAATCAATTCATGAACCAAATCAACCATGGCAGTGTGTCTCCGTTGGCCATAAAAGCAGCCTGTTTATGATCTCTTGTTAGGCAGCACAGCATTTGTCATGCTGCACCCTCCCCTGTTAGACAATCTCGGCCGACAACACCGGGGCACCCTGTCGCTACGGCTTCCCGAATACAGTTGTGATAAATTGTGCATAATCTGACTCCACTGCACGAGTACATGTCATGTTCAACTTTATTCCCAGTCCATGCAGAGAGTCCGCTAGAACACAATACAGGCGGCGGAGAATACAGTGATCTGGGCCCGTCCTGAGTTGCGTGTGCTGTTTGTGTGCAGTGCCAATGTCTGCCGTTCGCCGCTGGCGGAAGGAATTTTGCGCCACCGCCTCGCGGCTGCCGGACTCGGGGCCCGCGTACAGGTACGCTCGGCAGGAAGCAGTGCCGCCCAACCCGGCCGACGTCCTGATCCGCGCATTGCCAGGCTCGCCGCCCAGGAAGGCATTTCCCTGGCCGGTATCCGCGCACGCAGATTGACACCCGCGCTGATCCGGCGCAGCGATTATGTGCTGGTCATGGAGAACACTCACCTTGAAGAAGTGACTCGCCTGTACACGGGCGACTGCAAGCGGCCTTTTCAGGATATTAATAGTGATGTCAAAAAATCTGACAAGCTGACAAACAGGCACGCGTCCAAAAACCTGCCACCACAAATTTTTCTGCTGGGTAGTTTTCTTCATCTCCACCAGGATACTGTGCAAGATATTCCCGACCCCTATTTTGGTAACTTGTCGAATTTATATGCCGTCTATGAACTGATCGATTCAGCCCTGATCGGCTTTTTAGCCGTTCTTGAAGCGCGTCTGGGAATTTTTAGAGATTCATAACAATAACCTCTGTGCGCTGCCGCACTGAGCTGTTACTACAGCCTGATCTAGGCTCACTATCAGCACTATTTGCTATCGGAAAGGAACGAATGATTCGCCATAGTGGCGACCTGTCACTATGCAAAACCTTCACAGGGTTCCGTATATGGCGCAACAACCGGCTAGCCCCTCCAGCTTTTCACAGTTTGAGGACTTTACGCGTTATTTTGACCTGTCGCTGGCACTGAGTCGCAAACAGCGCGCCATTGTCTACCAGATTCGTTATGGCGTTTACTGTGAGGAGTTTGGTTATGAGCCGGCTGAAGACTTTGACGACAATCAGGAAATGGATGAATTTGACAGCCAGTCAGTTCACTGCCTGGCCACACACCGGGCATCGGGCCTGCCCGCCGGTTGTGTGCGCCTGGTGATGGTGAAAGGTAATGACAAGACCCCTATGGAGAAGCATGCTGGCAACAAGTTGGACAAAGCCTTTATCGCGCAATTTGATAATCAGCGCCACACTCTGTGTGAAATTTCGCGGCTGGCGGTGAGCGCCGCGTTTCGGCGTCGCCGGGGAGAATCCCAGAGCCGCAGGAGTGACAGCGACCATCTCAGCCCGGACAAGCACGAACGGCGCACTTTCCCGCTGATCTCCCTGGCACTCATTCTCGGCGCCGGTGTTGTGGCGGATATTCTTGAGCGGAAAAACTGTTTTTCGATTATGGAGCCAGCGCTGCCCATCGTACTGAGAAGGGCCGGCATGAATTTCAGACGAGTCAGCAAGAACTTTGACTTTCGCGGCGTACGCGCCGCCTACTACGGCAACATTGATGAGCTGATCGGCAACGCGCCGACTGAACTGCGTGAGTATTTCTCCGTCCTGCACCAGCAGTTCACACCCCTCCTTCTCGCCGGGAAAAAAAATGATAGTACCTCTTTCACCGCCGACACTTTCGCCGTTGAGAATAGCTCCCTGCGCCGCACGCTCATGATGATAAGCGACGCAAACATAGCGCTGCACTGGCAATGGCTTCCCAGTTGAGTAACATCGATAGCGCCATTGCCGCCTTCAAAGAGGCGCTTGGTGACGCCAATGTCATTGTTGAGCAGCATGACATCGAGCCCTATCAACGCACCACGTTTCAATGGCAAACCACTATTCCCGCTGCTTTGCGACCTGCCAACGTTGCCGAAGTACAGCGCTGCCTGGGCATTGCCAATACTTTTAAGGTACCGCTCTACCCCATCAGTACCGGACTGAATACCGGTTATGGCTCTGCGGCCCCTGTCACCCCAGGTTCTGTGGTGATGGAACTGAAACGTCTTAACCGTATCCTTGAATACAATGCCGATCTCGGTTATGTCCGCATCGAACCAGGGGTGACCCAACAGCAGCTGTTTGACTATCTGCAAGCGCACAACGCCCCCTACTGGCTGGACGTGACAGGCTCGTACCCGCACCACAGCCTGATCGGCAACATCGCCGAGCGGGGTTTCGGCCACACAGCTTACGCGGATCATTATGCCCAGATAGGCGGCTTTAAGGTGGTCTTGCCAAACGGCGACCTGCTGTCCACTGGATTTGGGCAATACGACAACGCCAAGGCCACCGGTGTTTATCGCTGGGGAGTGGGGCCACACTATGATGGCCTGTTTACCCAATCGAACCTCGGTGTCATTGTCGAGGCTACCCTATGGCTGATGCCCAAGCCCGAATACGCACAGTTCTTTTCCTGTCGAATTGAGCACGACGAGGATCTGCCAACACTGATCGAGCTATTGCGTCCGCTGAGGCTGGATGGCACCGTGCGCAGTGCCATGCATATTGGCAACGACTATAAAATGATCTCGGCCATTCAAGGCTACCCCTGGCAAGAGGCAAAAGGGGTAACCCCATTGCCCGCCGAGGTATTGCGAGCCAAGGTAAAAGCCTGGGACTGCGGCCCCTGGAATGTGTCAGGAGCACTCTATGGTACTCGCGCAACGGTGGCAGATGCGCGCCGCCGTCTCAAACGACAGCTGCGCGGCAAGGTCAAGCGACTGCAGTTTCTCGATCAACGCCTGCTCGGGCTGGTGGAAAGATTCGCCAGGCCTTACCAGTGGCTGACAGGTGTCAACCTTCCCGAACTGATGAAGGTATTAAAACCGGTGTTCGGCATGACCCAGGGCGTACCCTCCATCGCCATGCTGCCCAGCAATTACTGGCGCAAGAAAGAATTTCCGGCAGCGTCGAGTGATCTCAGCCCTGAACGTGACAACTGCGGCGTAATGTGGCTGACGCCGGTGGCCCCTACCAGTGGTGCGCACACCGCCGCCATTTGGGCAATCGTTAAAACCACGATGCTCAAACACTGTTATGAACCCTCGGTATCCATTACCTTGATCAGCGAACGATGTATCGACTGTGTCGTCAATATTGCCTATGACCGCGAAGTGCCTGGCGAAGACCAGCGCGCCATGGCCTGTCATGATGACATGCTGAAACAACTCTGCGAGGCGGGCTATTACCCTTACCGTCTCGGTATTCAGGCACTGGCGAAAATGCCACCCAAATCGGCGGCCTACGACAGCTTTTTCAAGAGCCTGCGTGCTGCCCTGGACCCCAATGGCATTCTTGCGCCAGGAAGGTACTTGCCATGAAAAAAACATTCTTCCTGAATGAAATATTTACCATTAAATGCTTCATGCCGACCTGTCGCAGAATTTTACACATCGTCTTTTCTGAGAGTTATGAAACATCTCAAAAAAATGTAACTCAATGTTTTTAAAAGTAAATTTAAAAATGGCACGCCTTCTGCATTGATAGAGTTGTAACAGAAAAAATAGCACCTCCGACAAGATGCTGGATGCTATAGCACAAGGGCAGTGATCTGACACAAATGATTGCGTCAAATCACAAAAGAAAGTGTCATTTGGGAGTAAGTATCATGAACATGAAAAAATTATTGGCCGGGCTTGCTCTGGCATCCAGCGGTTTCTTTGCAACCGGTGCCTCAGCCGCTCTGATAACTCACTGGAACTGGACTACCGATGGCGGCTTTTTACATGAAGCTGGAGAGTGTAGCAACGGCGTTACCCACGCCTCCTGTAGCCTGGCATACGACAACACCAACGGCGTTACCCCGAGTACTATTGCCAACACCTCCAGTGTCATGACCTGGGGAACACCCTCAACCTCTAACGCAAGCACAGGCTATCAAAGTGGTCTGCAAGGCGTATTTGGCGCTTCTGGTGCCGGTCCCTATGATGCTGAGCTGCTCGGCTCAGGTCCGGTCAATATCCCGGCATTCCAGCAATTGGTTACCAATATGGACTGGACCAATACCGGTGCTGCCATTCACTACAACAATATCATTACGACAGATGGGGGGTACATGGATACCTCGCTGCTGAGAACAAGCTTTCAACTGCTGCCTCCCCCTTTTATAGGCGCCTTGAATACCATTGATATCGACATTACTTTCAATGAAACTCCGAATATCAACAACTGTACTTTTGACAATCCGCACGGCACTTCTTGTGACGATATCTTTACAATAAGTGCATTGCCTCCACCCATCCAGTTCATCTACGCCAACATCAAATACACCTTGCAGTTCCGCTTTGCTGACGGCCCCGGCGCCATTGTCGATGGCAACACCATCTACACTGCGGAAGACGCACCCGGCACAGCCGTAATGTTTGTACAAGCGCGCATTGATGCTGTACCGGTACCTGTACCCGGCGCGCTGGCGCTGATGGGCGTAGGCCTTATGCTACTGGGATGGAGAATACGTGAGCGCAAAGTCTCCTGATCATCATACGATCAACAGAGCCGGTCCCGTAAGGGGTCGGCTTTTTTTGCTTGCGCCAGGGATTGATGGACACCCGTTTGTGCTTTTCTCTATCCAGACAATAAACAAACTCTAATTTTCAGACCGGAGAGAACAGGATATGAAAATCATGTGGAGAACAAGGAAAATAACCAATCCTGGCTCACGCCCCCTATTCGGCGCAATGGCCTATCTGGTTTTGGCAGCAGCGATGAGTGCCTGTTCACAACCGCTCTCGGAACAGGAGCTACTTAACCGGGCGCAGGCCGCCTTCGCGCAGGGCGATGTGAGAGCGGCAATAATCGATACTAAAACTGCGTTGCAGCAGCAGCCAGACAACCCTTCTGCCCGACAGCTGCTCGGCGAACTCTACGCCTTCCAGCAGAACCCGGTGGCAGCTGCGGATGAGTTCGAGCGAGCGCTGCAAAGCAGCACTGATAGTGAGCTACTCGTCCTTTATGCTCGTTCCCTGGTGGCAGCGGGACGCGGTGAACAGCTGCTCGAGCTGGACGCTGAACAGGTTTTCGCCGCCGTCAGTCAGCATCCGCAATACATGACTGCGCTTGCTCTCGCGCAGCTCTCCAGCGGCGACATCCCCCTCGCCGCTCAGACCCTGGTTAGCGCTCTCCAGACTGGTGCCGACGATCCCTATGTGGCCACGACTTACGCGTTCTATTTGTTGCTGCATGAAGGCGGGCCGCAAGAAGCGCATACTTTCCTTCTGGATACCGTGGCGCAGCACCCTGAGTATACAGAAGCCTGGAGTCTGCTTGCTGATATTCAGCAGATACGCGGCGAATACGCGGCGGCGGAAACCAGTTACGCCAAGGTAGTCGAGCTCAACCCCTATCGGCTGACGGATCGTCTCAACCTGATCATGATGCATATCGAGCAAGGACAACTGGACTCTGCCCGTGCCAGGCTGAAACCACTGCTGGCCAATAATCCCGATCATCCCGGGGTGAATTTTATTCAGGGCAGACTACTGATGGAGGCCGGTGACGACCCGGCAGCACTGCAAGCATTCGCCAAAACCCTCAATGTTGCGCCCAGGCACCCCGGCAGTCTGTACCTTGCCGCTATTGTGAATCGCCGCCAAGGTAATTTGTCCACCGCACTGAGTCAACTGCACACCTACCTGCAGGTCACACCCAACGACCTGAATGGGCGTTTACAACTCTCTCGTCTTCATCTGCTGATGGGTAGCTTGCAAGAGGCAGAACACATCGCCCGCACCATTCTCGCAGACTACGACGAACATCGTGCCGCCATGGCGCTGCTCGCCGCAGCCATGGATGCACAAGACTTACACGAGGAAAGCATCGCAATTCACCAGCGCATCGTCGCCCTTGAGCCCGAGTCACTGGCGGCCCATATGGCGCTCGGCTCGGCACTGCAGCAAGCTGGCAACAGCGCCGCGAGCATTGCCAGCTACCGCACTGCACACGATCTCGACCCAAACTCCAGCGTCGTCTGGGAGCACTTGATTCAGGCCCTGATAGTTAACGATGACCCTGTCGGTGCGAGCCAGGAAGCCGACGCCTACGCCAGGCTGTACCCGGACAGCCCTCGCCCGTCACTCTACCTCGGTGGCATCGCCTTCGATCAGGACGACTTCGCTACCGCCAAACAGTATTTCGAGAAAGCTCTGGCGCTCGAGCCCGGCAATACCGTCGCCAACAGCGGCCTTGCCGCGCTGGCCATGGCGGATAAAGATCTGGATCAGGCCCGCAGCCACTACCTGAATGCCCTTGCCCACCATCCTGAAGATACCCCCAGCCTGCTGAATCTGGCCTCTATCGAAGCAGCGAGGGGCGACTTCCAGGCCATGGAAAGCAATCTGACCACGGCAGTGCAAAGCGACACCACATCACTGCCTGCCCATCTTTCGCTGGCGCGTCTGAAACTCGACGAGGGGCGCTCCGCCGATGCGGCGGCCATCTTGATGGAGATCCGCGACGCCCACCCGCAGGAGCCTGGGCTATGGTTGCTGTTGGCAGAAGCGCAACTGGCCGTCGGTGCTCTCGACGCGGCCTCGGAAGCAGCACACCGTTTGCTGCGTTTACTCCCCGACGACCAGGTCGCCCTTACGACAATGGCGCGGGTGGAATTACTGAGCGGCCAGTTTGCCTCGGCGGAGACGCATTTGCGGCAGGCCAGCGCGGCACAACCTGATAACAGCAATCTGCAAAAACTGCTGGCCGATGCCCTGATGAGTCAGGGCAAGCTCGACGAAGCCAGCGCCACCCTGGCCGCCCTGCCGCAGGATGAGCTCAACGATCCTGCGGTGCAGGTGGCACGCGGGCGCATCGCCCTTGCCGAGAACAACGCCGCCGAGGCTGAGACCTTTTTGCGCAGCGCTATGGATGACGCTCCCAATGCCATGACCTTACTGTGGCTGAGCGGCGCCATCACCGCCCAGGGCAGGAGCGATGAAGCTCTCGGGCTTCTCTCCAAGTGGCTGGCAGATAATCCAGACGATGTGCTGGTGCGCAACCAGCTGGCTGCATCCTATCTGCAATTGGGGCGGGAGAGCGAATCCCGCGAGCAGTACGAAGAGATTTTAAAAATAATGCCGGACAATGTGCTGATTCTCAATAACCTGGCCTGGCTGTCCCGTGCCCATGACCCTCAGCGGGCATTGAGTTACATCGAAAAAGCCAACAGGCTGGCTCCCGACAGTCCGCATGTTAAAGACACCTACGCCATGATTCAGCTGGAGCGCAATGCCCTTCGCGAAGCGTTGTCCCTAAGTGAAAAAGCCTTGGAGCTGATGCCGGATAATACACAGATACTCTACCACCGTGCCGTTATCCTTGGCGCCGATGGTCAGAATAGTGAGGCCATACAAATTCTCGAAAAACTGGTCAACAAACCGGACTTCGCCCAGCACGACGAGGCCCGTTCACTGCTGGATCAATTGCGCGGCTCCTGAAACGGAGCCAGGGCGACTGAAACCCTCAGTCATACACCAGCAGGTACACCAGAAAAAGAACAGTCACGGCCCCAACCAGGCCCAGTGCCCAACTCAACACGGTAACGCGCTGCCTCCCGTCGCGGCGCCGCTCCGGCTGCGAAGATGATTTGTTATGTTGGTGTGTTGTCATGAGCTGGCGTCGACCTGTTTGGTCAGTCCGTATTTATCCATCATGGTATACAAAGTGGGGCGCGACACACCCAGCAGGATGGCCGCCCCCGACATGTTGCCATCGGTATAATTCAGTGCCCGCATAATTGCTTCGCTCTCAGCGGCGCCGCGTATTTCGCGCAGATTTAACGGCATGCCGGCCCAATCGTCACCCACCACCGGCAGCTCAAGATCCTCTGCAGAAATGCGCGTACCCTCTACCATGATAACGGCACGCTTGACGCGGCTTTCCAGCTCCCGCACATTGCCTGGCCAGGGGTACGCCTCAATGGCTGCCATTGCGCTATCGTCAAAGCCTTTGACACCCGTGCCGAACTCTTGGGCAAAGCGGTTTAGAAATGCCTTGGCGAGAACCGCAGCATCGCCGGTGCGATCCTTCAGTGGGGGGATCTGGATACAGATCTCGCTGATGCGGTAATAAAGGTCTTCGCGAAAACGACCGTCGCGAATTTGCTCCTCCAGATTTTGATGGGTCGCGCAGATGATGCGTACATCGACCGGAATTTCCCGCCGCCCACCAATGCGCTCCACCACCCGCTCCTGAAGGAAGCGCAGCAGCTTGGTCTGTAGTTCCAGCGGCAGATCGCCAATTTCGTCGAGAAACAGGGTGCCGCCATCGGCGTATTCCACTTTGCCCTGCGTCTGTTGCGCAGCGCCAGTGAAAGCGCCCTTCTCGTAACCGAAGAGTTCACTTTCCAGCAGGTTTTCTGGAATAGCGGCGCAATTGATTGCTACCATTTTTTTCTTGGCTCTCGGGCTCAAGTCGTGTAAAGCACGAGCGATGCGCTCCTTGCCGGTACCGCTGGCGCCGAGCAACAGAGTGGTGATATTGCTCGGTGCAATTTTTTCTACGGTACGACAAACCTTGAGCATCTGGGGGCTGATAGCAATGATATCGCGCAGCGGCATATTTTCATCGGCTCGCTGTAAACGCAGGTTTTCATGCTCCAGTTCGAAGACATGATGGGCGCGGTCCACCAGCAGTGATAACAGCTGCGGATCAGCGGGTTTCTGATGGAAGTCGTAGGCGCCGCCCGCGATGGCTTTGACCGCATTGGCGCGATCGTTGTCGCCGGTCACCACAATGACTTTTGTTTGCGGCGACAGAGACAGTATCTCTTTCAAGGTCGCCAGCCCCTCACTGACACCGCCGGGATCCGGCGGCAAGCCGAGGTCGAGCAGTACCACGCCGGGCTCAAAACGCCGCAATGCTGCAATGGCTTCGCTGCGATCGCCTGCGACGATCACCTCATAGCCATCGAAAGCCCAGCGCAATTGACTTTGAAGGCCCTTATCGTCCTCCACGACCAACAAGTGTCTGACAAGATCATTCATGGCAATTTACCGCGGCGACTTTTTTATATGGCATGGCTGTTTCTCGCTGGGAAAGGCAGCGGTCATTATCGCTACGCCACCGCGCCGGTCTCGCGTCAGTGGCAGCGTCGACAGTTATTTCCGCTGACTTGATCAAGGGGATGATGACGTGAAAAACACTGCCTTTCCCTGGCGTGCTTTCAACACGAATGTCACCACCGAGCTGGCGAATGTAGTCGCGGCTCTCAAAAGTGCCAATACCCATACCGGTGAGGCCTTTGGTGGATTCAAACGGATGAAACAGTCGATCGCGGATAAAATCTGCATCCATGCCGCGACCCGTGTCCTCAATGTCGATAATAGCCAGATCCCGGTCGCGGCGCAGGCGCGCCGTCACCGTGCCCTGCGCATCGGTTGCCTCTTGAGCATTCTGGATCAAATGGCTGAACACTGTGCCCAGCCGCTCGGGATCTGCCTCGACGGCACACTCTTCCAGCCCTGCAGCAACGCGGCTGCCCTCGCTGACGTCTACTTCTGTGGAGAATAATGCCTGCGGCACCGGCAGTACTGTGGACCTGGCACTGATCACCTCGCGCAATAACGATGCCAGCAAGACATTGCCGCCGGCTGTGCTGCGTACACCGCTGCGCATCTGCTCCATCAGGCGCTGCATTCGGGCCACGGAGTTTTCCACAGTGGCAATCATGTCATCAACAAAGGCGGGGTTGTTGCGATGCTTGACTGCGTTGGACAACATCAACGATTGCTGGGCAAGAATATTCTTCAGATCGTGAACTACATAGGCAGAAAGGCGATTGAAAGCATCAAACTGACGCGCCTCCACCAGGGCTTTGCTGGCCAGATGCTGGGCGAGATGGGTTGCCGCCTGACGGCCGGCAGTTTTTAGCAAATCGCGGTCTTCCCAGTTGATACTGTGCTTGAGTGAAGATCTTTTCAGCATCAGGATAGCTTCCAGCCGGTCGCGGAAAACCAACGGCACGATGAGCCACAGCGCCCTCTCCTGCTGCAGCCACAGCGGCAACGACAAGGCGCCGTAACTGTTCGGAGTGCGCCGCCACTCTTCGAGATCAATCACCCAATCTGTATCTTGCAACCAGGCAGGCAATTGACCGAGACCTTCTGCGGCACCTTGAGGGGGGGGCATTTCCCAGTGGGCGAGCAGGTGCATTTTATCCCCCTCCTCGCAAGCCCACAGTAACCCCGCAGGGCTACTAACCAGAGGTGCCATGATGCGAATGATGCCTTCGGCCACACTGTGGTTGAGACTGGCGAGAGCAAGCGTGAACTTTAACCATTCTTCCCGGTAGTCATACCGATAGCTGAAGAAGTGCTTGCTCAGCAATACCCGCATCTGAGCACGGAGTTTTCCGGAAAATAACAGTATCAGCAACAAAAGCCCGGCGGCAGCAAGAAACCCGAACTGCAGCACACCGCCCCAGGTACCACCCAGATACTTGATAAAGTAACCCGCAACCGCCATGCCCAGAAGGTAGACTCCGGCTCCCATCAGAGTGACGCTATGAAACACCATTTCTCGGGATACGTGCAGATTAATGCGCCAGTGACTACTGCGGGCAATGGTCACCGCCAGCAAGGGTGCAGCAAGCGCATTGACCAATCCCCTCGCCTGCCACAATTCCGTATCCATGGCACGAAACAGGAACGCTTCCGAGTACATGAAGAAATCATACGCAAACACGCTGCCGAGGCCGAAACACAAATACTTGAGAGACCAACGCTCCCCCTGGCTCCCGTTGCGAAACAGCTGCTCAATCAACAGTAAGCCGAACAGTGAGAGCATCAGCAAAACCACCACGCTCATTTGATAAAGAACGCTCGACACTGCTTCCGAGAGTGGCAACATGCCATAAGCGATCGGTACCGCGGCAAAGCATATAAACACAGGCACGAAAAGCTGTCGCCACTGTCTCCCCCTGATAACCCAGGCATCGCCATCGCTTTGCAAGCCCAGTAATTGCAACAGAAAAAATAGCCAGCAGCCGTTGCGTGTCAACTCAGTGAATTGAACCAATCCTGTACTGACAAGGGCATCGACCGGGGGGATGAAAGCGATCAGTCCAGCCCATAAGGCTGTCACCACACAAGCGAGAAACAGGGTAGGCCCCAGGGATTTGACTCGCCGGTAAGCCACCAGAAGCACACCGAGAACAGTAAAACTGGCACTGGCTGTCAGATAGGTAAAAAACCCAATATCAAATACCATGAACCTGTCCCGTTTCAGGCACGACCTGTCATTCATCCGCCAGCGGCTCCAGCATGCGCTGTGGTATACCCTGTCGCTAAAAATGAATGATTCTCTTGCGCCCTCTTATTACAGAAAGACGAGCAACAATCGTCTGTACGTTTCCGTACAGAAGGGTTTTTGGCATCGCACTAGGATCCAGCATCAGTGATATCAATATAATTTTGTTGCCCTGCTCCAATCTCGAATTCAAGGATAGGCTATGAATTCATCCAACAATGCCCATACCGCTGAGTGGTTGCTTGCTCAGACTCATATTCAACCTTTGCCACAAACGGTGAGCTCGCTATGAAAGAAACCTTGGCCATTGTTGGACTCGGCTACGTCGGCCTGCCACTGGCGGTCGCTTTTGGCGCACAACGACGCACCATCGGCTTTGATCTCAATGAACAGAAGCTGGCGCACTACCGCCGCGGCATCGACCCTACCGGCGAAGTGGGTACTGAAAAGCTTGAGCAGGCCACCCTCCTTGAGTACACAAGCGATGCGAGCAAATTGGCGGAAGCGTCCATTATTATCATCGTGGTGCCGACCCCGATTGATAGTGCGCAGCGACCCGACCTCAATCCCTTAAGAAACGCGTCGCACACGGTAGGCCAATACCTTCGTCCCGGCGCTGTAGTGATCTATGAATCCACGGTCTACCCCGGTTGTACAGAAGAAGTCTGTGTGCCCATTCTCGAGGCGGCATCAGGTCTGCCCTGGGGAGGCCGGTGCAGCGATCTGGATACGGTAAATGAAGACTCGACACCGGGCTTCTATGTCGGCTATTCACCGGAACGAATCAATCCCGGCGACTGTGTTCATCGGCTGGAGACCATCACCAAAGTGGTATCCGGCGATGCTCCACAAACCCTTGAGCGTGTTGCACAACTTTATGAAACAGTAGTGCCTGTTGGTATTCATCGCGCTTCCTGCATCAAGGTCGCCGAGGCCGCAAAAGTGATCGAGAATACCCAGCGCGACCTTAATATCGCCTTGATGAACGAATTGGCACTGATTTTCAACCGTCTTGATATCGACACTATCGATGTGCTCGAAGCCGCGGGAACCAAGTGGAATTTTCTGCCATTTCGGCCAGGCCTGGTGGGCGGCCACTGTATCGGCGTTGATCCATACTACCTTACTTACAAGGCTCAAACTGTTGGCTATCACCCACAAGTTGTCCTGGGTGGTCGCCAGACCAATGATGGCATGGGCAAGTTCATCGCTGAGCAAACCGTCAAGCAACTGGTCCACCACGGCCACCCGGTCGCCGGAGCCAAGGTGCTGTTGCTTGGCGTGACCTTTAAAGAGAACTGTCCTGATCTGCGCAATTCAAAAGTTGTCGATATCATTCGGGAGCTGAAAGAATACTGCTGCGACCTCTGGGTACACGATCCACTTGCCAGCGACGAGGAGGCTCACACGGAATACGGCATTGAGCTCACGCCCTGGGAGCAATTACCCCGTGCCCATGCCGTCATTCTTGCCGTGCCCCACGCAAGCTATCTGGAGCGCGGCGTCGACCTCGTACTACCCCTGCTTACCAGCAACGCTGTCGTTATGGACGTCAAGGCTGTACTGGATCGCCAGCAAGCGACGCAGTCCGGCGTCAATTTATGGCGTCTCTAAGAAACTGAAGGAGCTACGACTTTTACCTTTTTTACCGTGGCCCTGGCCCTACCCTGACAATCAACAGGTCACAGGTTGCAGTGTACGCTAGCGCACCGAAGTGATGCCACCAATGCTCTAAGGTAGGACCATATCAGGGTTCTACAGCGACGCATTCACGTGTACGAAAAATTCTACCACTTCAGCGCTGAACCTTTTCGCCTGAGTCCGGACCACAGCTTTTCCTATGCGCACAAGGGGTTCAACAAGGCACGCGCTTACATGACTTACGCCTTTATGCGCGCAGAAGGGTTTGTGATGATCACCGGTCGTCCAGGGACTGGTAAGACCACTTTGATCGGAACCTTGATCGCCGAGCTGGAAAATAAAACCGTCAGCATCGCCAACCTGGTGTGCACCCAATTGCAAGCAGATGACTTGCTCAAGCTCGTGGCTTACGATTTCGGCATCCCACCCTCAATCGTCGAGAAAGGAGAAATACTCCAGCGCCTGACCCAGCAATTAAAAACCTGGCACCGCGATGGGCGGCGCGCACTGCTGATAGTTGACGAAGCCCAGGATCTGCCCACCAGCGCCATGGAAGAGCTGCGTCTGCTGACCAATATCCAGGTTGATGCGCGGCCACTGTTGCAGATTTTTTTACTTGGCCAGCCGGAGTTGCGCGAACTGGTTCTCAACCCACAGATGGAACAGCTTCACCAGCGTATCATCGCAGCGACCCACTTAGTGGGTTTGGCAAGTGACGAGACAGAGAATTACATTCGCCATCGACTTGAAACAGTACACTGGCGTGGCGATCCGGCAATCAGCAAAAGTGTTTATCCGTTGATTCACCACTTCAGCGAAGGGGTGCCGCGTCGCATTAACTTGATCTGCTCCCGGTTGTTACTCCACTGTGCCGTAGAACAACGCCACCAGGTAACAGTCGCGGACATGCGCGCCGTGGTGCAGGAGTTGCAAAATGAAAACCTGGCGTCCGGAAGCCACTTTGTCGAAAGTGATTTTTTGGTAGAAGATGTCTTTGACGAAGAGATCCTGAGCGACGAGCACAATATTGACAATCATATTGACCTTCAGGCGAACAGCTGTCAGCCGCATCTGGAAGCCGTTCCGGAGTTAAAAGTGGTTTCTGGCGGCGGTCAGTTAACACCTCTGGTGACCAGCCCCACGCGAGAGAAAATCAAGTCAAAGGCAGTACCACCTGGCGAGGAAAGGGCTGTGCCAGCTACAGCACAGCCCTCAACCCAGAACACACCGTTCCTGTTGAAAACAGCGGCACCCAAGGCTCAGAATCGAAGCCAGCCTCCTGTTCGAGAAGCCATTTTTTCTGAAGCCTCACAATATTCGTCTCAGACCTCAACAGTAAAGAGCGACCCCAACACCGTCCGCGCTGCACACCAAGCCCGCCACGACGAATACACGTCGAAAAGCACTTGGCCAATAATGGCGGCGCTGCTCGTCACCACTCTGGTCATTATCTCAGTAATCGCCAATTTTGATATCGCCTTTCTCCTCAACTGAATGACGCTCTCCAGCCAGTTGCGAAAGGAGCATACCCCCACAAAGATATTTATTCCCTTCAACGTGACCCAGCGTACATACCGTCGGGATTAGTACTTTTAATATCTAAAGACACAATAGATTACAGGGCAGTGAATGATCGTGTGTCTTCCGGTGCAGCCTGTGGTGGCGACGGCGACGCTGTCCATTCTTCTGTCAGACAATAATCGACACAAACGCCGCCTTGAGTACCATGTGGTGAGGGAGTGTTACAGCATGATTACAGGTAATCTCGTTGCTCTGCGATTTCCAAGCCACCGCCTGCATATCACCTATTCGTGGCTGACAGTTGTCGACACCTTACTATTCTTCGCCTCCTGCTATCTAGCCACCTGGCTTTATTTTTTACCGCAACCAGAGTCGATGGCTGATCATCTTGCCCAGCTCCCCTACCGTGCGGCCACATTCGCGGCACTGACAACTCTGGCCATGTTCGCCATGGGGTTATACCAACCTCGTCTGCGGGAAGGGGCAACAGGTATTCTGTTGCGTACTATCGGTGCCTTTATCCTGATGACACTGGTCATGACAGCAATCATCTTTTTTGTACCCGGCCTGCATTTATGGCGTGGCGTCTTCGTTTACGCCGCGGTGATCGCGTTTTTATGCAGCCTGTTGACAAGAGGAATTTTTATCGAGACTGTCAAGCTCGAACAGTTCCGCCGTCGCGTATTGGTGCTCGGGAGCGGTAACAAGGCCAGCAACATCGCCGTAAAAATGCGGCGCAAGAGCGATCAACATGGTTTTTGCCTCTATGGCTATGTTCGTATACCTGGCGAAGAGACTGTGCTTACTACCGGCAATCTGATCAACCTGAATCAGCCCCTGTCGGACTATGTCCGCGAACATAATATCCACCAGGTCGTGGTAGCTCTTGACAATCAGCGCGAACACATCCCCACTGAAGAATTGCTGCGCTGCCGGGTAAGGGGTATTGCAGTGGTGGATATAATTGATTTTTTTGAGCAGGAAGCCGGCAAGGTTCTCGTCGAGGAGGCCTCACCGGAGTGGTTTATTTTTGCCAAGGGCTTCAGACGGCCATTTTCCGGGGATGCCGGCAAGAGGGTCTTTGATATCGTTGCGAGCCTTTGTCTTCTGCTTGTCTCCTGGCCAGTAATGGCTCTGACAGCACTGGCTATAAAACTGGAAGATGGCAGCAATGCGCCGGTAATTTTTCGTCAGCAGCGCGTCGGTCTGCATGGTCGCGTGTTCAGTGTCATGAAATTTCGCAGCATGAGAACCGATGCAGAGAGAGATGGTCGCGCACGCTGGGCCACGCCCAATGATGACCGGACAACACGCGTCGGGCAATTTATCCGCAAGACACGTATCGACGAACTACCCCAGGTAATCAATGTGCTCAAAGGTCACATGTCCTTTGTGGGGCCTCGCCCTGAACGTCCGGAATTTGTTAGTCAGCTAGCCAGCCAAATACCCTTTTTTGACAAGCGTCACTGTGTTAAACCGGGTATCACCGGCTGGGCTCAGCTCAATTATCCCTACGGCGCCTCGATTACCGATGCCAAGCACAAACTTGAATTTGATTTGTATTACGTGAAGAACCAAAGTCTTTACCTCGACTTTATGGTGCTTCTGCAAACCGTTGAGGTGGTGATATTTGGTAAAGGCGCTCGTTAAAAACGTCTCCTCGATGCTTATGAAATGGGGTTGGAATGGCTGGCAAAATCCTTATTCTCACCAACGACACCTTCCATGCCAAATTCCTGGAAGAATGCCTCAGTAGCATCCGGGGCGGCTTGTTTGCTACGGGGTCTGCCTCACAACTAAGTACCGCCCTCACTCGCCTTGAAACCGGCCATATCGACATCGTTCTTACCGACCTCACACTTCATGACAGCCAGGGTATGGAAATTATTGATCGCCTTTCCGCCTGTGCTCCCGACATCCCCATTATTATTTTCACAACCAGTGATGAGGAACCTATCGCTATTGAAGCCCTTCAACGAGGCGCCCAAAGTTATCTGACCAAAGGTCACTCAAATTGTGCTTTCATCGCCCGTTTGATCGATAACATTCTCGCTCGCAAGGAAATTGAAGAGAGCCTTTTTCTCGAAAAGACACGCGCTGAAACTACTCTCGACTCAATCAGTGACTCGGTGATCATTACTGACATTAAGGGCAACGTTGATTACCTGAACCAAGCAGCAGAAAGAATGACCGGGTGGTCAAAGAAAGAGGCGCGCGGCCGTGCTATCAATGAGGTAATGACAATTATTCACAGTACACACCACCAATCCGGTGTCAATCCCGCTGAACAGGTCTTGCAAACTGGCGCACCGGCAAGCCTGGAATCAGGTGCGGTACTGCGACGCCGGGACGGCGTTGAAACCATCATCGAAGATTATGCCGCTCCCGTTCATGACTCGACGGGAAAGCTAAGTGGTGCAGTAGTCGTGTTTCACGATATCTCTGCCTCCAAGGCGATGACCGAGAGAATGGCGTACCTGGCGCAGCATGACTTTCTGACAGAGCTCCCCAACAGGCTCCTGCTTCATGATCGAATTTCACAGGCAATCCAGCTGGCATCACGGCGCGGCACCACCCTTGGCATCCTTTTTCTTGACCTCGACAACTTCAAGACCATCAATGACTCCTTGGGTCATGATGTCGGCGACAAGTTACTCTATGCCTTTGCCGGGAGGCTACGGAGTTGTGTACGCAGCTCGGACACGGTAAGCCGCATCGGCGGGGACGAGTTTATTATTCTGCTGGGCGATGACGCAACCAATAACACCGCGACAGTCGCCAGAAAAATTCTCAAGGCTATTGCCGAACCATTTTTGATAGATGGTCTGGATCTGCATGTAACGACCAGTATTGGCATCAGCCTTTATCCAGCCCACGGCCGCGATGCTGAAACGCTGATAAAAAAAGCGGATATGGCAATGTATCAGATCAAATGCCGGGGCGGTAATAATTATCACTTTTATGACGATGCCATGACCGGGTATACCGCAATGAAGTCCGACGGTGTACCTGGCCTGCCTCATAAATTTAGATTGAAGTAAGAAAAACAAAGGTTTGCCACATGGGTTCTGGATTATGGATCACTAACTCCATCTCTAAAGATCTTTCATTCTCTCTAATATGGGATAAAACCAGGTGGAAAAATGCATCAGCTGCCCACTTTTCTCTTGTCCGCTTCTTGCCCCTGGAGAATGACCTATGATTCTGCCTGGATTCAGTTTTCGTCCCCTGACCTTTGCTATCGTATTGACCCTTGCGGCCTGCTCATCCCCACTTGACTCTGATGAGCTTCTCATCCGTGCCCATCAGGCTGCCGACAAGGGTCAATGGAATGCCGCTGAGGTGGATATCAAACAGGCCTTACAGCACGAACCTGACAACCCTGCAGGGCGAAGACTTTTGGGAGAGGTGTATTTTCAGCAAAGACTTTTCGCTGAAGCCGCAACTGAGCTCGACAGGTCACTGACAGCGGAGGTTGATCCCGACACCTTGATTCTTTATGCGCAATCGCTTCAGGCCGCAGGTGACTCCCCACGCCTGATTAGTTTATACCAGAGCGACTATTTTGATCTCGCCGGAGATGATCCAGTTCTTTTGGCCACACTGTCACTGGCCCAGCTCACCCTGGGAAACCTGGATTCAGCCCATAGCTTTTTAAAGGCAGCACAAGCGCGTGAACAGGATCGCCCCGAGATTCGATTGGTCCAGGCTCTGATAACACTTAACACATCGGCTGATCTCAATGAGGTTGCGCGGATTCTTCAGCGGTTAACCGATACTTTCCCTGACTATGACGAAGGCTGGAGCCTCGCTGGCTATCTGGCATTGACGCAGGCCAACCTTGCCCAGGCTGCAGCAGCCTTCGACCGGAGTGTTCGACTTAACCCCTATCGTCTTGAAGACCATTTGCTGAGAGTTAATAGTTTGCTTGATCTTGGTGACCTGGAGCTTGCCAATCGTGAGCTACAGGCGGCGGCTCGCAAGGCACCCCAACATCCAGGTGTTTACTTTGCCAGGGCACGCTTGCTGCTCGAGTCAGATAAGGCCGAGGAGGCATTGGAGCAACTGCAGAAAATTCTCGCACTCGACCCTGATCACAAACCCAGTTTGTACCTGGCGGGTGCCGCCAATGTGAGCGCTGGCAACCCGACAACAGCTCTCGGGCAACTATCCCAGTTTGTCACTGCACACCCACATCACGTTGGAGCTCGCTTGCTGCAAGGACGAGTTTATTTACAACTCAACGATAAAGAAAGTGCCCGTGTCGTGGCCCAGAAGCTGTTGGCCGAATACCCAGAGAATATGGCGGCCCGGGTTTTGCTGGCAGAGACGGGAGACAATCCACTTTCAGCGGGCCTCATGGCATTGCATGCCGGCCGTGAAGCGCTACTGAAAAACGACTTGGCCTTGGCGCATCAGCACTTTATCGCGGCCCTGGAATTGGACCCAGCGCTGATGGAGGCACGCCAAGCACTGGTAGGGATTGCCATGGCCGAGGGTGACATAGATAGGGCCATCGAGATCGTCGCGGACGGATTGCAGCGGCAGCCTGATAATTTGCCGGGACTGCTCAATCTGGCTGCTATCCACGCCCAGACAGGTGATGAGTCGTCGACCGTCGCTGTGCTCCAGCGTGCGGTTGAGATTCATCCCGACGCATTGGAGCCGCGCCTGGTTCTTGGTCGTCATCTTTTACACCAAGGGGACCTCAACGCTGCTTTGGTATTACTGGAAGGTGCACAAGAGTTACACCCCGGGGAGGACGCTTTGCACCGCTTATTAATGGCGGCCTACCTGGCTGCAGGACAACCCGATCAGGCCGCGGTGTCCGGCCAGATGTTGCTGACATTGGTGCCCGATCATCCCCAGGTTTTACAACTCATGGCCCACATTGAAAAAGCTCGCCAGGACCCTGCAGCGGTTGAGCACTACCTGCGCCGCCTGTTGGACTTACAGCCAGATAATGTCCAGGCTCGGCAAGAATTAGTGGAAGCGTTGTTGCTACAGGGTAAAGTGGCCGAGGCTGGTCAACAATTTGAGCTCTTTCCTGACGGCCTGCTGGGTTCCTCTGAACTGAAACTTATTCAGGGACGCATTGCCATTGCCCTTGGCGAGCGTCAGCGTGGCCAGGCCCTACTACGTGAGGCTTATACGCAATCTCCCAGCCAATACACCCTGAGCCAACTGGCATCAACACTGGCTCGTGAAGACACCACCCGTAGCGAAGCCATCGCACTGCTTCAAACCTGGCTCGAAACAAATCCCCAAGATGAGATGGTGCTCGGATTGCTGCAATCTTTAAAGGATGGAGGGTGATGGTGACCAAAAGGTGCGTGCTGGCCGAGCAAGCAAAAACCCTGCAAATGCAGGGTTTTTGGGTATTTCGTTAACGTTAGTGGCGACGCCGAAGCACGAGACTCAACCCCAGTAAACCCAACCCCAGCAGTCCCAGTGAACCAGGCAGAGGCACCGGCACCGGAGGCGGGGTGACTCGGGTGGTATTGTCGATCCAGACGCTTTCTGGTCCGTTAGTGTTGTTGGCGAGCCGTATATCAATCGACAGGATCCATTCTGACCCCGCCGCTTTAACGGCATCATTGAGGCCTTGGCTGTACCCAGCATTGTCAGCCGCATTGCCCAGATTGCCGCTCACATACCAGGCATTGCGCTGCTGGCAATAATTGGTGTTGCTGGCAAGACCCAGATCAAACACCTCAGCGGTATCCTTGTTCACGCAGAAAGCCGTAAATACCGTTATATAGGGTGAGCTGTTATCGAATGGCCCGGTGGGTAAATCCGGGACTCCGTCCATGCAGCCTGGGTTGGTACTGTTGCTGAGTTCGAAGCACGCCTGCTCATTTCCAGAGGTATCATAAAGGCGAGCCTGGCCCCAAAATTGTAGCCAGTTCTGTTCGTCATTCCCCCGCTGATTATTATTGAACAGGAATACCAGGTCATTGCCACCCAGGTAGTCAAGTAAGGTGTCGACCCTGATCTCCCAGCTGCCATTACGATCACCGGCGAAGCCCGGGTCGGGTTCAGTGCCAGTCATTTGCCAAGTGCTTTGGCTGTTCCCGCTGGGGCCGTAGAATGGGTTGTCGACAAAATCCCAATCAGCGTTATCGGTGTTGGGTTGCCCCTCGATAATGCGTATATAGTCACGAATCTGCCCTGATGCGCCGGACATCGGTGCGTAGGGCTGGCAACGGGCATCTGTCGCACTGCACGCATCCAGCAGTTGCAGCGAGTAAACCACAAAATCGTTGTATTCGCGTGTGCTGAGTTCGTTGGAGCCCGGCAACGTGGCAGCGTTGCCGTACAGCGGCAGTGCAAATACCAAAGCTGCTGTAAGCTTGGTTAGGCGGAATAACGCTGTTACGCTTTTCATGGTAAGCACTCCACTGGACAATGTTGCAAGATTAACGGTTTAACAAACTGTTACTTACTTCAAAGCAGATTTCGTGCCCACCAAAATAAATATAAAAAAATCATGTAGTTATTATTTCTATAGGTTGTTTTTAAAGTTTTCTTTATGAACTTTGTAAAGTTTTTTGACAACAGAAAAAGATAGAGAGAGTACAGATTTATTTTTCTAAGCAGTCAGACAGCAAAGCCAAAGCCTCACGGTGACTCCGACCCTTTTATAGCATTCAACATCGCCCATACTGGTCATCGAAGCGCACAATATCATCCTCACCCAGGTAAGCCCCGGATTGCACTTCAATCAATTCCAGCGGAATACGGCCCGGATTCTCCAGGCTGTGTATCTGCCCTACCGGAATATAAGTAGACTGATTCTCCGTCAACAACACCGTTTCGCCGCCAATACACACCTTGGCAGTACCACTCACGACAATCCAGTGCTCGGCACGGTGATGATGCATCTGGGTGGATAGCTTGGCACCTGGCTTAACAGTAATACGCTTCACCTGGTAGCGGTGACCATTATCGATTGAGTCGTACATGCCCCAGGGACGATACACTTCGCGATGGTTTATGTGCTCTTGGCGGCCATCCCTGCAAAGTTGCTCCACCACATTCTTTACATCCTGCACCTGGTCGCGGTGGGCTACCAACACGGCATCCTTGGTTTCTACGATCACCAGATCCTGCACTCCCACCGCGGTCACCAGGCGGCTGTCGGCGTGGATATGGATATCACGGCATTGGTGCGCCAGCACATCGCCATTGAGCACATTGCCGGCATCGTCCTTGTCGCTCACCTCCCATAGAGCAGCCCAGGAGCCGATATCGCTCCAGCCGCCGTCGAGTGGCACCATGGCAGCTTGCTCGGTTTTCTCCATTACGGCGTAATCGATGGAGTCATCCGGACAGGCTGCAAAGGCGTCGCGGTCGACCCGAATAAAGTGCATGTCTCGCTGACAACTCTCATGCGCCTTGCGACAGGCGGCCAGAATATCCGGACGAAACTTTTCCAGCTCCGCCAAATAGACACTGGCGCGGAACAGGAACATCCCGCTGTTCCAAAAGAAGTTGCCCTGAGTCAGATAGTCCGCTGCTGTTACCGCGTCCGGCTTCTCCACAAATCGGGACACGGCAAAGCCGCCCTCCTCCAGTACCCCACCCTGCTCGATATAACCGTAACCCGTTTCCGGGTGAGTGGGCACAATACCAAAGGTCACCAGCTTGCCAGCGTACGCCAGTGGCATGGCCTGGTGAACGCTTTGCTGAAAAGCGGCGGTATCGCGAATGAGATGATCGGCAGCCAGCACCAGCAACACCGGGTCTTCGCCTTCTGCGATTGAGTGCAAGGCCGCCAGCGCAATGGCCGGTGCGGTGTTGCGGCCCACTGGCTCCAACAGGATATCCACTTCCAGGCCCAGCTGGCGCAATTGCTCAGCAGCCAGAAAGCGGTGTTCCTCGTTACAGATCAGGTGTGGAGCTGCGGCATCAAGCCCTTCCAGCCGTTGGATCGTGGCTTGCAGCAGGGTCATCTCAGGTGACACCAACGCCAGAAACTGCTTGGGATTCAGCTGGCGGGACAGCGGCCACAGACGGGAGCCGGAACCACCGGCCATAATCACGGGTTGCAACATGGCTCTCTGCCTTCTACTCGGTTCAGGACGGTAACGGTGTCTAGCAGGGCTTGCGCACTCAGAAGCGGTTTAATATCTTTTCAGTCAATGCTTCAGAACTGGCAAGCCTCACCCATGAAGCATGAACCAATAATAAGACTTTGAACAGGTTTTAAGGCCTTGTTTGTACTAGGGCCTGTTCTCAAGAGCCATGGCACTGAAAGGCCACCGTCAGCCGTCAGACCGAAATCTTTTCGCCCCTCTGGCCCGCAGCTTGCGCTCCTGGCGCTCCAGCTTGTGGCGCTCTTCCGGTGTAATGGACCAGTCCACGGCAACCTTCAGGTTGACCGCCTTGCAGAGTTTTTTCACCTCGGCAGGCTCCAGCT